>Ga0153990_1000055_pt1 | contig 30797 bp, 25 predicted proteins | sample TSNC074MetaG_FD_104739 | JGI IMG/M metagenome (GOLD analysis project Ga0153990, IMG submission 104739) | Attine ant fungus gardens microbial communities from North Carolina, USA - TSNC074 MetaG | ecosystem: Host-associated > Fungi > Mycelium > Unclassified | place: USA: North Carolina, Jones...
CCTGATGGGAAGCATATCCTGGTCAAATTTCTTTCCAAGACATTATCTTGCCATGCAGTAGTCTGGGACATTGAAAGGGGACAGAAGGAATTTTCACTTGAGGGCTTTGATTTTGTGTTCACCCACTGTGGTCATAATGAGCATAGAATTGCATCAGTGGAATGGGTAGATGAAGATAGATCCTCACCTCGGACAACTACCTCAATAGACTTGAAACATAAATATGGACCTTCGATTTGGACAATCGCCTCGACAGAATCGGAAGATCACGATCCACGTTCGACTCATATCCTGATTAAGTCGTGGGATATCAGTCATGGTATATCTGACATACTTTTCGAGGTCACCGGTATCACTGTCGCCCAATTCTCTCCTGATGGACAATATCTGGCTGTAGAAAGGCAGTCTGAGAATGCCATTGAGTTATGGAATTTGGAAGATGGCAAGATGACTCATCGATTCTCGCATTCGCATTACCCTGGCAATCTTTCATCACTCTACTTCTCACCGACCAGTGACTGTTTAATGGCCGGCTTTCGGGAGTCTGACCACTATTGTCTCTGGGGATTGGACACACAAGCAATGGTGTCCTTTGACCTTGACGTCGGACAGATTCCTCCAGTTGTTTTCCATTCACCCCACGCCAATCACGTATTTGTTCCACAGGGTAACACAGTGGAGATATGGGAGGTCTCGATGACCGGCCCAAATATGATCTTTGAGACAGAGCCTCTGACCAATTTATGGATTGGCAGTATTTGTCCGTTGCGCGATGGCCTCAGGTTCTTGGTGGGAAGTTCTGATAAAACTGTGAGGATGTGGAACATGGAGGACTTGGCAGGCAATCACCCTGTCACTCGAGACATGGATGTACCAATAATCATTGCATTCTCGCGTTCTGGAAAGATGGCAGCGACAAAATCACAGCAAGGCTACGTTGAATTGCGGGATACAACTACTTGGAAGCCTAGGGATGTTGAGTGCAAAGGCAGTGCAGAGATCGTATTTTCCGCAGAGGACAATCAGATGACTGTTCTCACTGATTCTCTCGTCACTATATACGATGTAAATCACCCGGAGAGTTGCCTCTCGTTCGATCCCTGGCCCAAAGATATCGGCGATAGGAAGGTTGCCTTCCAAACACATAATGACCTGGTTATATGCGCTAAGCTAAAAGGCGATGACTCAGGGTTGCTTCAGGTTTGGAAATTGAAGGATCACAGTGAATGCACGTTTTCTTTGAACATCAGCCTCACACGTTGCTCGTCCATCTTGCTGGCACCTGATGGCATGACCGTCATCTTCACCGATCCCGTCTTATGTTATTCATGGGATCACGCCAATGCCAGGTTTGATTGTATCCACTTTGCTGATCAAGTGCACCTTGGTCCTCTAATGGCATACTCTCCTGACGGAAAACTCTTTGCATGTCGTTCTTTGGCGGATGATAACGTCCGAGTCTGGGACACGCGAACTGGTCAACTCTGTGGCAAGCCCATCACAATGCCCCACGTCCACAAAATTGCCCTCTCACCTGCACTAAATGACAGATCCCTCGGTGACCGACTCATCGCTCTTCGTTGCTCTGACTCGAACACAATAGCTCTCTTCGACGCCTACACCGGCCATTGGTATGCTCAGTGTTTGGACCCAGGAAGCGACATGGCGTTTATTCGAGATGGAACCAAGTTGGTGTCCTGTGATCCAATCAGAGTTCATGACATAGTGGGCCTCACAGCTAAACACCAGAATGCCACTTGTGGATATGAGCCGCGAGAGATGAGGGATGGATGGATGGTGGGTCAGACCAATGAGCTACTGTTTTGGGTCCCACACGAGCACAGGAAAGTTCTATGCCTGTCTCATGTGGAAATGATCTGGAGCAGGCCAACAAAGGTGGACTTGTCTAGGTTCAGATACGGTAGCAAGTGGATAGAATGCATTGACCAAGAATGGTTGAAAGAGTCCACTGATCTTTCTCAGGTGCAAAATTCTGCAACTATGACCTCGCCATCTCAAACTCGAACGCCAGAAATTTCGCAAGCGCAAACGAGTAATTACCCCCCTCATGTATATCAACCTCATCCATACTATTCTCCAATTCCAACTATGACCGCACTGACAGCTCCTTATGGTTTTGCGCCGTATCACGGATACGTGCAGTCACCACGCTTAGCCATATACCCACCAAATCCTAGTTATCCTTCGGGTCAGTCAATGCCTGCTCAATATATCTATCCAGGATATCCACCACCTGCACCAATACCCCAGATGTCATCAGCTGCAAGAGATTCATCGCCTTCCAGGTCTCCAGCCGTTGTTCCATTTATGGCAATTCCTGATTCTTCTCAGGCACAAACTTCTGCAACTGCGACCTCCCCATCTCCAACTCAATCCCCAGGAATTCTGCAAACGCAAACGCAAGTGAGTTATTACCCCCCTCATGTACACCAACCTCATCTATACCATCCTCCACCACCTCATGAGCCATTTGCTCCTGGAATTTTCCCTCCAATTTATGCAGGTTATCCGCCCCCATCCCCATTATCTGCCCCCTCACTCGGGAACTCTACCCCTAACTGTATGGGCACCTTATGGTCCTTATCCTCTACCTCCCCCTCATCAACTACCCCACTCTTACCCAGGCGTGTATCCCCATAACGTTCCACCTCTTCCACAGCAGGTTCCTCCATCTCATCGGCAGTTGTCCGTATCTCCTGGGTAGTATCAGCCCCTGTATCAGCCGATGCAGTGGCAGTATTGACAAGTAGAAATCACTGGGTGGAAGGGATGTCGAAGGGACAGATGGTGCTAATGAGAGTATGTTAAGAAATTGGAATTTGAGAATCTCTTGTTGAAATATCAAACAATACACTAAAATTAGTTTTTTGGTTGTCATGTTTTTTATTGTATTAAAACAATGGATGACGTAGCTATTGTACTGTAGCTAATATATATACAGTCATAAATTGATACATGACTGGTGTGCGTTTGCCACGGTCTAATTTGCCTCAGCTATGTAGAAAGGTGCCAACAGAGCGTAGTGCAGTGGTGAATCACACCATGCTACTCACCTAAATAGCCTGTAGATACAGTGTCTTATGATAGTAAGAGGAAGAAGTGACTCTGTCTGCATTCTCGGATGGTGTGCCTTATATACGTGAAATAAAATAATTTCCAGGAGGTGGAGCAAACGGAATGGAGAACACTTACTTAAGGTAAGCCAATAAGAGAATAGTAAAAAATTACTAACAAGCTATATCCAACATCTCTGATGGATGGAGTATGTTTCTGTAAGAGTATTGCTATCTGCTGTCATTTTTGTTCTTTGTCTTGTTTTGTGCCTCTATTTCATCTTATAAACATTCATGTTAGTTGACTGGGAACTATTTCAGGTCAAGGTGTGGCTGTTTGGATCATATACAGCAATATTGTATCGTTCTTATGACTATCGAAATGACTTCCTTTCAATACCCTTGCATAAGAGTATCTCCAGTTGATTGAAGAGGTCTATCGCAGCAGAAACTTTCTGTTACCTGTTTCAAATTTGTTGAATGCTTTTCCATCGACTTTGATATTTATTTGTAGATCATGAAGGGATAAGGCTACCAAAATTGACTCTGGTGTATCATTGCCAAGCGGCAGGGGCAAGATAGGAGAAACTTCTCTTGAAATAAACTGATCCACGTCGCGCTCTAGTTCATTCGTATAATGGATGAAGTAGTAAATATAGATAATCAAGTCGGAAATGAAAACAGGTGTAAAATATTCTACGATGCCAAAGAGAAGCTCGAAGAGTGAAAAAGGATGATTTGAAACCAGGAAAAGTTATTATATGCTCTTGAGTGAACATCAATCACATTTCCCAGTGCTCTGCTGCTGTAGATGGCTCCCAGTGTTTGGACACACATTCAACGGATTGGTATGTCATGGTCACAACTTTCAAACTGTTGCATCAGCAAAAACCCAAAATACTGATTATTACTTTGTGGGATAAATCAGTCATGAATTAGTTGTTCTTTGACGACGAACATCGAAACAAAGAAGTTGAATCTCTAGGCATAACGTTCCAGCTCGTCTCGTCTTCTGGTATGACGAGCAAGACGTTTGAACAGGGGTTGGCTCTGTGGAGAAAACGCCATCCTCAAGTCAATGTGGCAGAGGAATGTTAATTTCCAGGAACGAGCGCAGTTTCTCAATTTGTCACTGTGAAGGTGTCCAGTATAATGCTATTTATGATAATCACGAGTAGAGAATACTAAGCTGAGCAATAAGAAATGGAAAATCTATAAAAGCAGGGCTAAATCGACTCAGCATTAATCAGGAGAAAAAATTGAAGACGTCAAAGCAAGAGCAACCAAAATTCAATACAAGAACGAACAAAACAAAAACAAAAAACAAAAACATGTGAACAAGTATCCGAATCACAACCATCCACTTGAAGAATGAAAAACCAATTCATAGAAGAAGAAAAAATCAGACAAAAAGATGCACAGAGAGAAAAAGCCAGAGCCAAAGTCAAAGCCAACAATGTTACACATTAAATCGCCCCAACCTTTCTTGCATGTGCGTCGTTATAGAGCTCATCAAGCACAAGGAAGGGGGGACAGTCACAAAACTAAATTAAAACAATGAGGTAAACCACATTATAAAAAAAGAGCAACAAAACAAGACAAAGACAAAGAGCAAAAGCAAACGACAGCAGATAGCAAATACTCTTGCGAAAAAGAAAACATATTCCATCCATCAGGGGTTCTGATTTTCAATTTTCTCAAACATACGCTGTCACGAGCACCATCTTCCCCTTCGACACCCCTGCCACTCGTCAAGTTCAGCTGCTTAATGCTACCCACGAGATACGGGCGACTGCCGATGAGATGGAGGAACCTGTTGCAGAGGAGGCGGAGGATAATGAGGATAGACGCCCGGGTAAGAGTAATTTTGAGGCGATGACGGTGGTGGAAGAGGTGCTTGATGAGGTGGAGGATGATGACCATAAGGTGCCCATACCGTTAACGGAGGCAGAGGTAAAAGTCCAGAGTGAGGGGCATGAGGCGGATGACCCGCATAAATCGAAGAGGGAACAGGAGCCGGTGGTGCATGAGGTGGTGGAGGATAGTACAAATGAGGTTGGTGCGCATGAGGGGGATAATAACCCACTTGTGATTGTGTTTGCGTTCGCAGAACTCCCGGCGATCGAGTTCGACATGACGACGTCGCAGTTGCAGAGGTCTGCGCCTGAGAAGAATCAGGAGTCGACATAGGCGGAACAGCGGCTGGAGACCTGGAGGGCGACGAATCTCTTGCAATTGATGACGTCTGGGGTATTGGTGCAGGTGGTGGATATCCCGGGTAGACATATTGAGACTGACCCGAAGGATAGCCAGGATGAGGTGGGTATATGGCTACGTGCGAAGGTGGTGGTTGCACATATCCGTAATACGGCGCAACACTGGGTGGCGGATAAGGAGCTGCCGGTGTAGTTCCAGTTGGAGTCGGGGGCGAAGCAGTTGCAGGTGGACTGGGATCAGTTGACTCTTGAGGAAGTGCCTGAGCTTCCTGAGGGCTAGTTGGACTCGCAGTTGGTGGCGTAGTAACGTCTTGCTCATATTGGGGTCGCTGAGGTTGGGAGCCATCTGTAGACTTGGGCAGAGGCGTCGCCACCGATATTAATGTTGGCGGTTGGAAAGTAGCGCATGGGGGTATCGACTATATGGTTCATGGCGTTTAATCCGCTTGGAAACAGCATTTTCAGACACCTCATGTCTCATAGAAAGAGGCAAACCGGTCAGAGGGCTAGTGCGAGGAGATGAAGTGTCAAACTCATCAGCTTCGCCTCTGTACCGAAGAATCCCATCTCCACCTTGGGAGAGTTCCTGAAATAGGTCCTTTCAAGATAGTCTTGACTGATCGACAGAGAAGCGAGCTCGGAAAGGGATGATGGGGAACGCAGGCGACCGCTTTGCACGTCCTCTACTTTATAGTAGGAAATGAGGTGTTGTGAAACACCACCAATAGACAGAGAAAATGTCTGTGTCAAAGATATCAGTGCTGTGCAGAGGATAGGAGCGAGATGTCTACTTTTTTCATCAGGCCGTCCTGTTTGAACTTGTAAATGTTTGTCAAGCTACGGACAAGTGTACGTTCTCGTTGTTTGCTGACGCATAGGTTTGAACGACTGAGGGCGCCATCGTCATGCATGGTGTTTGCTCGGGGGAAGTTTAAGAGCATTTATAGTTCTTGTTCTGCAGGGACTGTGATTCAGCACCATTCGTTGTAGTATTATATATGGTAATGATTTAACAGAAATTGAACGTCTAGCGTGTGAAATCAGCGCCTATTAAGGCATGCAGTTCAACATCCCATACATGCCGTTGGTTACATCGAATGACCTAGGTCTTTTTTACACATTTGTGCCTTTTAATTCTTATGTATATAGACGCGATTCCTATCTCCCAATGGCATCTCTAGTGACCTCGACAAGGTGAAGCACCCCAAACGGCGTCTGCCAATGACACTGCTGTTTACATGGAAGATGCTGATGTCCAGTCGTCTACCCCTGCCCAACAGTCTGACAATGCTCGCAGTATCTCATTTCCGCCACGTTCAGGATCAAAGGATCGAGAGCATCAGCACCTCCTGCAAAGCGGCCGAGAGTGCACTCAGATGCAGATATGGTATCTTTGACTCGAACTGTGACTGTTTTCCCGTCGTGTGCCGTTATAGGCGTGCCAATATATTGCCGTCACCGCGTACAGAAATCTGAATCACTATTATCATCATGCCTAATACTATCCCTAAACAACGTGCTGCTCATTCCATGGCATGTGTCATACCATTCCTCACATGCATACAATGCAGGGGCACAACGGTCCCAGTTCTTTTGGATATTCTTTCACTTATATAGGTATAATAATATCGTCATTTTTTGAAATCCTTGATCAAAGACAGTGAATGGATGGATTTGGTCAGTCGAGAGAGTTAGATCAGCGATTTAACCGACGATACACTTGTCCGAAGAGCATTCATTTCCCGACGTCGATGCATCAGTCAACAACCTCCAAAGCATGCTACGCCAGACACAACACCACATCCCATCGGCAAAGCACCTGCATCAGGTATTGTTTGTGGTCGAGTTCCGCATCTCTGGTGTCAGTATATGAGTTCTTGCTGGTGTTAATCTTAGGCGGTGAATATGGTATTATCAGTATGGTCAAAAGAGATGGTTGACATACATGAGAGCCTGCTCTCCTCGACGAAATCTCAATAGCTCGTGTTAGTCAGGTCTCTATGAACGTCTCGGTCGAGTAGTTTGCCCCATGATCGAGTTTCTTTGTTCTTTTGAATATGAATAAGGCTGGGGCAATGATTCAGTCGTGAACCCATCCGAGATGAATGCATACGTACGCGTTATTTTTTGAGCCATACCAACGCTTGCATCATTCCAGAAAATCCAATCACAGTGCAGTGCAGTTGATCTGAGTTCGGTGTCCTGATAAAATCGGGAGTGATTGCGACAAAGATCAGTTTACATTCGGAAGTCAGGTGTTTCCGCAGATGCTAGTTTCAGGCTGTTTTCGGAGGCTCACTGGAGAGCAAGGATTTCCCACCGCCGATAGTTCAATTTGTGTATCAGGATGCTTCCTTCCACGAGAATGTTATCACATGAATATGTACAACGGCCTAGGCAACGTTCAAACCACTCGTTGTAGAAGAGCTGATGTTGAAACATTCGTTATGAAATTCGAGTACAACGTGAGATTATCATCTGACGAATCCAAACATTACAATTTCCGTCAACCAAGATAGAGAAGAAAGAAAATCAAAACACATACCCATTGCTTTTGTAGCACCCTATTAAACATCCCAGTCAATCCACCACTTCTCTTACGCGACCAGTCATAACCTTGAGTCTAACAAGATGGAAATGACTTTATAAAGGCAATGCGTCCAAAGAAAGGCATTAAATAAATGTCAGTGAGAGTACAGAAAGACATACGTAAGGACGAAAATTGAAGAGCAACGTTTGTTGAATTTTATATCAAGGAGAGCGAGGCCATGTATAAGGTTTGTTCATATTTTCAAAGAGACCTGTCGCAGGTGGAAGACAACTAAGAGCAAACAATGTACTCCAAGTTTGCTATACTGACGAACTCTATGACCTATGACCCACATGTACAACAACTTCGTGGTGATCCAATTTGTTTATTATTTCACTTTGACTTCTCTACCCATCGGCTTCGAGTTCCATTCTTCAGGGTCGATGAAGAGGACTCTGTCACATCATATTTATGAGCACCTTGGTCACCTTGCAAAATTCATTTGCCCACTGCAGACCATTCCGCAACGCCTATTGGCGATTCGGCTTACCCTTATGGTAGAATTGACTCTCAAGGCACTGGCATGCACGTTTAGCAGGCACCAAGAACGACGCGTTGACCGTCATGCGATTAGTTGCTTCGAGTGATTCATCCACATTCATGCCTTTTATCGCACTAATTTTCATATCTATAGACGCGATTTCTACTCACTCTCCAAATGGCATTCCTTGCAACCTCGATGATAGATGAACAACCCAATGGCGTTCACATTGAAGATGCCGATGCCCAGCCATCTCCACCAGCTTAACAGCCTGACAATGCTCTCAGTGTATCGATTCGACCATGCTTGATATTGCAAACAGACAATAGGGAGCATCCTGCAAAGCAAGCGAGAATGCATTCCGATGCAGATACGGCATCTTTACGCAAATGTAAGCGTTTTACCGTCGTGGCCGTCGACGCTCGAAGTGTGATACTATCATGCCCCGCATATGATAGCCTTTCTCATGCTACTCTACGCCATCTACTGCCTCGGAATTGCGCCTGTGAGTACTCGCACAAAAGATACAGCAATACACTCACCTAGACCTGGCATGTTCCCTCTACCTTGGTCAGGTATCGCATCCATTTGACATCCTGGTAGTTGTTCTTCTCAAGCACCTTGAGAAACCGCACGATCACCCCCGATGCAATGGCCATCAGTACCTGAAAGTCCCCATCTGTCGGTTCCTGTGTTCACATCCGCGTCGTGGTGTTCGTCGGATACGCCGAATGTGCACCCTCTTCAATCTTCATACCACCGCATTCGCTGCTAGCCTTCCCATTAGCTGCTTTGCAGTCGACGCTGGTCGTGTTGGAATCCCGAGCACAACATTTATTGTCGAGGGTCTGTTGCCTTGATTGCAACCGTATACTGTACTTGGCTAGTGCCTATCTCATTGACAGTGGGAACATACATAGAGGTAGACGTTGCTCGTCAATCGGTACCTGTCAATTGTTCAATTGTTGAGTCATCTATAGCAGGTCTTATGAGGAAGACATACCGCATAAACTTAAACTTATCACCAGGCAATATGAAATTTACTGCATTGCTGCTGTTAAAGGCATACAGTCGTATACATCGGTAGAGTTGACGATCATCCAGCTGGACAGGACTGCCTGTCCCAGTGCTCGCTCTTGTCGATGACCAATTTGTCATTCAGGTCGGACTTGCACTCAGGAGTGCTGGACAAGTACGCCTACATCCGACTATGATCATCCAAATCTGTTTGTGAATCAATTAGACACCAATCAAGATCGGGACAAGGTACAGACAAACATATCTAGGCCCTCATTGTTGAATTGTGTTTGTTCAACATGAGCCGGGTATCATGATAGCCATCCTGTGATGATTGATAGAATGTCGCTCTTCGTTGTCGATGTCAAAGATCACGGTGTACGATAACGCATGACTATTGACGTAGAAGGGTGGCATGGGTGATAGAGGTCGCATCTGCAATGGAACAAGTACTTGTGAAATCAATGACACGAACGTCCAAATTTTCCCCTCTTACTACAATCATCGCTCTTGGGAGGTTCACTCCTTCCCCTCGTCGAGTTGTCTATTGTACTAATAACCTCTTTTTTCCCTTTGTTTTCTGACCAGCCTTTGGGCTGGCTTATTGTCTCCTTTTTTATGCAGGTATCCACATGAACATCGCGCCATGTGGTATATCACTTTGTATCGTTTGAGGTTGGAAGAGCCTGCAAAAACCTTTCGTCAGTGCGTGCGTTGGCTCCGGGCCGGAACATCAATATAGATTAGTATATCATATCACTTCCAGAACCATGACACCTAATCAGGAAGGGGACCCAAGAACCCATTCATGAGCTACACACTGGCTATGGTCCAAATCTATTTTCGAAATTTATGTTGCAGTATGCATTATTTCTAAGATGAACAACAATAATATATGCAATGTGAGAAGATGGTGTGAATCTCTTCATAGAAGAGCAGCATGCTTTTCGCTTGAAAGCATGAAGAGCCAACTAATTCTGGCCGCTCTGAAAGACGAATGGTGCATGCCGAAGAATACGACCTATCTTATCGTGTCATGCGCTCAGCACTGAATCCGAGGATGTCAAATGTACTCTGGTTTTCATCTATAAAGCAATGTAAACTTAGACGTCACCTCTACGAATAACGACTGAGGTCTACAAGGCATATGTATACTACGAGCGTCCTTAGCTACGAGTTTATGTCCAAGTCCTTCGTCCAAGTAGTTTACCCGCTGTCCATCACCCTTTGTCTAAGCAGTTTACCCTATGTGCCGTTGCATCGCGGGTATGAATAGACATCCGCCTCCTTCGTTCCTGCATTGCGAGGGTGGATCAGTCCATTCCAACATCATCAGTTGCGACTGATGAGTTCATAGTTATGTCTCAGTGACTTGAGGCCACATTGCTCTTCAAACTATAATTCACTACACAGACAATAGCAGAAACAGAGACTGATGTAGAACAAAATTTCAGAGAGTTGTATCTATTTTTAATACAACAACAAAAAGAGTCAGTTTATTTCAAATGTGGCATAAAGCAGTTGTTAAGGAACAATATTACTACGCGATGATGGCTAGTAAAGTATCCAAGTGTGTGTTGCATGAGAAGCTCACCTCAGAGGTCACCTAGCGGGTGAACGACTGAGGGAGGAACATCGTCTACTTGACTATCTAAATGGGTTATGACAAAAATGTACTAGTGTAGGATGTCTCGGATATGACAAGATCTCAGACTAACAAAGGCGGTTTCACGTGCATGAGTCCACCTCAATAGTCGGATTTGGAGAGCTTATTGTTATTGGTGCTATCGGGTATGTAGTGACATCATGAGAAAAAAGCGAAGAATGAGGGTATTAGATCAAAGTGTTTCAGACGTTACCAAGTAGCGTAGACGACTGAAGTAAGTTAGGACAGGGTGGTGAATTATATAATTTAAACTCAAGCCTAGAGCTTCCGCTGTCAACGAAGGTGAGGTGTTTCTACCCTACATGATATGATGTCTCGGATGTGAGTTAAGCTAGTTCCGGCTTCGTTCCAACAATTAGCGTAAGCATGTCTGCGTTGTGTTCGTTTGCCAAGGTTTTATTTTTGGATTGGCTGACGGGGATAATTCCCCGGGTCACGGGATGCGGAGGATTTGGGTATATAAAGCTGTAGCTTTTTGATCAATCAACTACGATTTCCTACTTGATGCAACAGTTCCCCCGTGAACGGCGCTTGGCATGAAAGCATGCACACTTTGCATTTCATATGCTGCCTTCCTGATCGCCCGGTGGAGTTTCCCAGGATGGGGTCGATTGGCATGCATAACAGGCGACCACTATGATTGGCGCCTGGCATCGTCCTGCCTGCTCTGGTGCGTCGAAAATTCATTCATTGGTGCAACTCTGACATTCTGTAGATCGAATGCCTGGTGCCGTGCTGTGGCCCCCTGCTGGTGTCCAGCATTGTGCTCTGGTCGATCGAATTATTTGCTTTTTGCCATAGTCCGTTGCATTGTCCTGGACCACACGGTACGTTGGTGATCGATTTACTCATCGATGGAACACTCATGTCCTGTAGGTAAAATACTTGGCATCATGTTCTTGTGACACTGCTTATTGGTATCTGGCATTGTCAGTTCGCCACTCTGACTGAAAGGTTCGTTGTCGATTGTAGTATTTTGTTCCAACCCTGACGTGTTGTAGGTCTAGTGGTCGGCATAGTGTTTCAACAGCATTAATTGACGCTTGGCATGGCATTGCGACCAAAAGAATGTGTTACCGATTTCCTAATCATGTTGTGGTACAACTTATAGGTCGAGTGCCTGGCGTCATGGCCTGGCATTGTCTGCCGCATGATCTGTGCTACGAGCTATGTTGCTGGTTTATTCATATCGATCAACCTCTAACGTCCTGTAGGTTGGGCACTGGTTAATCATTCATATCCATCATTGTGCTCTGGCAGCTCAATAGTTGGGGGTTGGCAATGTCTTCTGGACCACAAGGTGCGTGTTCGATGTACCCGGCTGATAATGTGACCTTCTAGGTCAAGCACTTTATATCATGCTGTGGTAGCCTTAATTGGCATCCAGCATGCTGCGGTGATTAGAGGCAAATGATACATGTTCTGGTGCGTTGCCGATTTCTTTGAACATCCTCACGGGCAAATGCTTGACATTATGCTGTGGCAGCCCTTGATTGGCGTCCGGCATCATGCTCTGGTGACCCTGATAATTGCCACCTAACATTTCAATTCGTGTGCTCTGGATCTACATGTGCGGCATTGATCCAGTCATACGGCTCTGACATCTTGTAGGTTGAAGAAGGACATCGGCCAGCATATCAACGCCTTGATGCTTTGAAGGATCAATTGGCTGAACAATTCGTAGGTGCGCGATCAACCCACATATAAACATACTACATATTAAAACATTAATATATTGTGTGAATTGCGCGTGAAAATAGGGTACTGACTTAGACATGTATCTCCAAGTGGTGCATGCCAAGGTCAGCCTCTCTCCCGGTTGGGTCACCTTGACAAAGTGACCTATTATGCGCCCTTGACGCGGGTCAGGAGCTCAGTAGGCTTCGTTTCCTGAATGGAGCTGAAGCTAACAGCATGTTCGGTCTTGGTAGATATTCCAATGAATCGATCGTTTTCTATGTGTTGTCGACTGTCATGAATAAATTGTCTTGATTCATGTGCGAATAACTAAACTTCTAGTGCCATGGTTTTTTTTGGAGTTAGAGTTTGTATCCCAAACAAAGTAAAGTGAAGTTAAGAGTGATGGACTAAACAGGGTCCAACTGGAGGATGCGGAGTAGTCTGCATGGGCGACTGGACATGATCGTCAAGTTTTGCAAGGCAGCTCTGTGTGACGAGTGTGTTGGAATATCGAGTCAATATCATGGAAGGTTCAAGAACCTTCTAGAATGTTGCCCTTTTTTTATATATAAAGTCAATAGTTTATTATTTTGTACTCACTAGTTTGCGACGGAATAAAGTATTCCAAGGAAAACCATCTTGCGACTCCATTTTCACAACAGAGTGTTGGAAATGTAACTGGAACGATGCGATAGAGACTTGTCTCTAGGTTGGTTTCTTTTCCGAGCTGAAAACAAGGTTTCTACAACGTCAGCCATGCACCCACATTAGGCTTTTGGTGGTGGCATTCTCATATGAGAAGCATGGTCCGCAGAAGACACGTGCCGAGACATGTGGTAGTATTTACATGATTGAATACCAATTATAAGCAGAGGCAGAGGCTTTAGACATTGAACAAAAAAATCCACTAAACTATAAAAACCGTCACCTTGAGATGTCTCACAGCGTCATGGTCATTAAAGCTCAGATCAGGGTGACGAAGAAAACTTGACCACGTGAGAATACATCTACACCTAGGGAAGACAAAAGTTCCAGTGAGAAGGCGAAAATGAGACATAAAAACACAAGTCTTGACCCGCTAATAGTTCCTCGAGAGTTGGATTAGCAACACAAGACGGACACAGAGCACAATGTCTATGGTTATTGTGACAAATGAAGATACAAGGGCCATCGATTAATGAAAAGATAATTACAGATAAGTTGCTAATGGCCAAAAATAATCGAGGAACCGAAAATGATCGACGAATGATGAATAGAAAAGGACACGCACAACATGAACATGAACAAAGTATTGAAATGGATCATTTCTCGAAATCAGTGGCAGTGAAGCTGCCGATCTTTTCCGATCAGTTCCTGATATACATAAAAATGGTCCCAAATGTGAAGTGCAAAGTTGTGATGTGCTGCCAACAAAGTAGTAACAGTGACGGACCAAAATAGTGCAAGGGCCAAGTATGAGTTATTTTAACATTGGAAGGGACAAGGTACGTCTTTGAGGGCAATCGATGAAAAGATTGTAATCATAAAAACGAAACTCATGATGACTGGGAAATTTAAACAATGATCGAGGGGTCAAGTTTTGATCGAGACATCAAGCCATGTGAACCAGGAACCGAGATCGGTCAACAATGTTTGCGTGCTCAGAACTTTGTTAAAGTGCCTGTAATGATGGATCAAAAATTAGAAATAACCAGACCTCAAATGGAAAATCCTTCATATATTGGTCTGTCACAAGGCTGTAACACCCGTGTAATAAATTGCTGATTCACAAAAAAAAACAAGGCTGTGACACAGTCGGGCACAGACAAGCGTAATCGGTAGTATAAATCATATTCGTACACTTCACTGTGATTGCAACATGATATTCATTCCCGTGTGTACTCAAATCGCCTCAGTGGGAGTCACATCACTACTTTGCATTTCACATTTAGACGTGTTTATCGGCACTCTCACTGCCACTGATCGGAGAATGATGGTTCACACTTTGTTCCGTTCCTCTTGATCGATCAATTCAGAGGCTTATTGTTTGTCCGTCATTTGCAGTTGTTGTCATTTCATCGATAAGATATCGATTGTAGAGACACTTTGAATTGACTTTGTATGTTGCATCTGCTCACATTGTCATGCTCTCTACAAATAAAACTGTAGAATTCCCATTTGATTGACTTGTCAGCCATTTTCTACTCTTGGAGGAGCCACAGGTATGTATGTCTTCACACAATTAAGTGCACGTATGGGCATTTTGTTGAATGGTTTGTCTAACAACTGAGTCACATTTGTGTGTTTCTCATAAATGCTGTAAGGTGAGAGCTTATAGACAACTCTTTCTGGGCTTCTTCAATTAAATTCTTCCAAAGCAATTGCATTGTGGATCCTCAATATGCGTGCGGAAGAACATTCAATCCCCAACATCGATGCATCGGCCAACAACCTCAAAAGCACCGTCCCCCAGACACAGCACCACATCTCATCAGCAACTGCATCGGGTATCGTTCGGAGTCGTGTTCCGCATCTCTGTTGTCGGTATATCAGTTCTTAATAGAGCTGATATCAGACAGTGGGTATGGTAACATCGGTACGATGAGGAGAGATGGTTGACATACATAACTCCTCACTGAAGTCTCAATAGCCTGTACTACTCCGGTCTCTATGAACGTCTCGGCCGAAGTTTTCTGCGTAGTTTGTCCTATAATCGAGCTGTTTGAATCTTTTGAGTACGAGCAAGGCTGGGTTCAATGAAATGCATACGTGCCCATTTGACTTTTGAGCCATACTAACACTTGCATTGTTCCAGAAAATTCAATAACAGTGCGGCGCAGTTGATCTGATTCTCGAACTTCGTCGAACCTGTTCAGCTGTCCAGCTAGGGTTTTAATGCTCTCTGCGACGTGTTTCATCATATTACGACATGCACTGACCATAGTCCAGTTACCGGAACCTTGACAGAAGATGCGAGTTTTTTTTGGTCTTCCGAAGAGTTGACTGTTGCAAAAGCCTGAGAACCCTCCTTTTGAGTTTTGAATACAGCGTGAGATTATCATCCAACAAACCCAAACATTACAATGTCCGTCAACCAGGAGCAAAAAGAAAAAGAATCAAACCACATACCAATTGCTTCGGAAGCCTCCCAGCCTATCCTCTCTTGTGTGACACCTCTCCCTGACTCTAACAAGATAGGATTGACGATGAGGGATCTATAGAGGCGACGCATCCCAAAAAAGGCACTAAATCAATGTCAGTGAGAGTACAGAGTGAAGGGGTGCATACATGAGAATGTAAATTGAAGAGCAACATTTGTCGAGTTCTATACCAAAGAGAGCGGAATGGAACCATGCATAAGGAGCCTAGTATGCATTTGTACATGTTTTCAAAAGAGGCGCGTCGTGGATGGAAGACGTGGGTGAACTTGACGAGCGCTATGACCCACATACGAGTTGCTGGTGATCAAATGTGTACATTGTTTAACTGGAGTCCGCATCAGACAGAAATTCTCATCAGCAGTATTGTGACGAAAATTGTCTGAATCGGTGTCGGGCTTTTGAGAATTGGAACTTGCGAACTTGCATTCAGTAGTGGGAAAATCCAACTAGTGATGACAGTAACATCAAGTACGATAGGGTCAATGGGCCATATGGAAGAGAATGCACCCTTGGGTCTTTTGGAACTCTGAAGAGTTAATTGGGTATAGCGTATCTGAGTATCTGAGAACGTCGTGGGGCCAGAAACAAAGGAGCTAGCGTGGACGAAGAAAGGATGAAGCAGAGAGAATGGTGGCACTGGAGGAGGCATAGGACTTGGGGTAGCAGAGGCTGGAGGTAGGGTTGCGGACTTGAGAAAGGTGAATGGCAAGAGATTAGCACGTTATGACGGTTCACGACGGTAAACAATTACATTTTGCGTAAAGATGCCGTATCTGCATCTGAATGCATCCTCGGTTGCTTTGCAGGATACTCCCTATCGTCTGTCTGCAATATAGAGCATGGTTCAATCGATACACTGAGAGCATTGTCAGGCTGTTAAGCTGGTGGAGATGGCTGGGCATCAGCATCTTCAATGTGAACGCCGTTTGAAGTGCTCACCCATTATCGAGGTTGCAAGGAATGCCATTTGGAGAGTGAGTAGGAATCGCGTCTATATATATGAGAATTAGTGGCGATAGAAGACATGAATGTGGATAGATCACTCTGAACCAACTAATCGCATGACGGTCGACGCGTCGTCCTTGGTGTATTTAGTGGTCTGCTGAACGTGCATGCCAGTGCTTTGAGAATCAATTCTACCATAGGGGTCCGCTGAATTGCCAATAGGCGTTGCAGAATGGTCTGCAGTGGATAAATGAATTTTGCAAGGTGGAGTCAGGATGCTCATAAATATGATGAACATGGTGTGACAGAGTCCTCCCTGGAGAATGGAACTCGAAACCGATGAATAGAGAAAACAAAGTCAAATAACAAACTTGATCTCGTCTTGATTGCCCTTATTTGGTCTCTAGTTTGTCTCTGACGTGCCTCTTATGAAAACATGTACAAACCCCATGCATGGTCCCGTTCCGCTCTCTTTATTAAGAGGGTGTAACCGAAGCAATGGGTATGTGTTTTCATTCTCTTTCTTCTCTGTCCTTGTTGACGGAAATTGTCATGTTTGGGTTCGTCGGATGATAATCTCACGTAGTACTCGACATTCATAAGGAAGGTTTTAGCATCAGCTCTTCGAAAAAGACCACATCCTCTGCAGCGAGTGCGTTGAACTTTGCCTCAGCAATTGTACATATTCATGTGAAGCATCTCAATACACAAATTAAACTATCAGCGGTGGGAAGTCCGAAGATGAACTGAAACTAGCATCTGCGGAAACATCTGACTTCCGACTGTGAGCTGATCCCAACGACTCCCGATTTGATCAGAACACCGGACTCAGATCAACTGCGCTGCACTGTGATTCCATATCCTGGAATGATGCAAGTGTGAGTATGGCTCAAAGATTGAACGCGTACGTATGCATTCATCTAGAATAGGCTCATGACTAAATCATTGACCCAGCCTTGTCCGTAGTCGACAGAACAAAACAACTCGACTATGGGACAATCTACTCCACCGAGACGTTCACAGAGACCCGAGTAGCACAGGCTATTGAGATTTTGTTGAGGAGAGTCATGTATGTAACCATCTCTCTTGACCATATTAAAATACACACTGCCTAAGATTAGCTCTAACAGGAACCCATATACGGGCACCAGAGATGCCGAAGTCAATCCCAAACAATCCTTGATGCAGGTGCTTTACCGATGGGATGTGGTGTTGGGTCTGGGGCACCGTGCTTTTGAGGTTGTTGGCTGATATATCGATGCTGGGGAATCAATGCTCTTCGGATAAGCGTATCATCGGTTCAATCATTGTTCTCTCGAGTAATCAAGTGCATCTATTCACTTTGTCTTCCGGTCCTTAACAAAGTCGCCGGCTTCACCACTCACCTTACGAAGCCTGTAGCACAGGTGCCCAGTCAGAAGATGACCTTCTCTTCAGTTGCTCTCTTCTCATTCATCACAACCTTTACCGACTTTTTATAATTTCTCAATACCGACACAGGTCCAGCATTTGATTCTTCATACCCAAAATTGATGATATTTATCGACAGTGACGACTTGTTGCAGACATCACGGCCATTGACCCACGAGCCCGTCAGGTCAGATGACGAAGTCATACATTCGATTACAAGAATTTGATATCAACAGTGGTTTTACACTGCCCATTGCGACTGCTTCTCAAGATGAGGAAGGAAACTTGATTGATACAACACCAACGCAATTTAGAGTTATCTGCGGCCTCCCCAGACGTTGATAAGGTCTCTAGTTCACTTCTCAGTGACAGGGTTATGTATGAACTTTTCTACCCATTTGGTCAGAGTATGAGAGTTCTAGTACAAAATATTTGACTCTTATTTTGATAGTAGCGATGTTCACATTATATCACCACGAATAGATACGCAAAAAGAACTGGAGTATTGACGAAAACTGTTCCTCGGTTAAATTACCTGCAGGCGATCGTCTTCTGACAAAATAAGATGACATCTCCAATATGTTTGACATGAAAATTTGTCTACAGGGGCTTCTAGAAGAATATGTTGTACAGTGTGTCACTCAAGATGCTAAGAAGGAAAAAATCACTCTAAGATCCAGTAGACAAAGCTAAGTATATTGAATAGAGAGAATAGTAAGATATACAATCAAGATCCAGTAGACCAAGACTAGATCTTAGGCATACATTATGTAGCACTTAAATACCTGAAGTAAGTAAGTGTATATTTATGATAAAATGAAAAGCCCAGCACAGTGGACCACTCGTAGTCAAGGTAAAATATAAGAATGAGTAAGCAGATGATCCTGTTGCGACGCCGAGAATAGGAGACCTTCGACAGGGCTTCCCCTACTGCTGCCAGGCCTTCTACGTCTACAGCTCGAATATCAAGTATTCCTGTTTTTTTCTCTAAATTGGGCGCTATCGGTATTTAGGAATATCAAGGGGTTCATTACACTCACATCTGCTAGCACAATGTGATCTGTACACATCAAATACTTATGGGCAGGCGAAGCCTTGACAGGAAGGGTCCTACTAAGGCGCCGATACGGCAGCGATGTTTCGACATTCTCTGTCCAAATAGAGTCTCGATCTTTGAGTAATTCACTTTTCAGGATACACATGTAATCGGCCCTAGATTCACTGTTCTTTCCTTGAAGTGCTAGCTGATTGAAATCATATACTTGTGCAACGATTCTACCTCTTTCACCTGCATGTCGGGACACCGTGGCTCTTATAAATCGAGACCCAAAGGTGGAGTATACTAAGACAAAAAAAGGCAAGACACTTATCCGAAGTAGACGCGTGCTTGTCGATGCCCACTCCGACCATTGCATTTCTTGCCTGGACAAAATGTTGATTCGACCAAGACATTTTTTGAGCGCTGATAAAGGTATCAAGTGGTAAAATCCCAGCCCTCTTCCATCTGCCATAAGAACATCCATACTCAAAGCGAACACCCTGTTTTCCTTTGCCACAAAAAAGGGTGTTCTGTCATCGTTAGGCTTCCAGCCAGGTGCAGGATCAGAAAAGAGGTGAAAGTTCTCGTAGAATGCACCGTTTTCACGAGCGGGATAACAGAGCTTGATGGCATTTCGTACTCCCTCTATAGGCTTATGCGTTGCTCCCTCCGCTTTGAAATCAATCACCATTAGATAAATTTCTGTCCCATCATTCACGTCGTTCAATGGAGCGAGATAGCGGCAAGCCAGAACAACATGTCTGTCGGATATGAATGCCAACGATCCAGTGTATGGGGTCGATATATCCTGAGATCATACATCCATAAGCGCCGGAGTCGGCTGATGCAGATAGGATATCACCACACTCACCAGTTCAAGTCTACCTTCCTTCCAATTCCAAACAAAGAAAGAAGCGATCCCATCTTCGATTAATTGGTATGGTGCGAGACTACTGACCCATAAACCGATATAATCTTGCATTATTGCGATAGAGTAATACCAGTCAGGACCAACGATGCTGTGGTTATGACAAATAACCTCATGGCGTGCGAGTGGGTGTTTCTCGGCCTTCTTCAGAGTTCGAAGATGAAGCGACAGCATTGGAACAGCAGGTGTCGGATATGTTATCCAGACCAGAAGATCCTGGGCTGGATCCATGCCAAAACCACCAACACTTGGAATATCTGGGCTGATCTCCCAATTCTCTTGCTGAATATGATGGAAAGTTGATGCTAGCTTCGTGAAATGAAAGCGACCGGCCGGATCCGCTTGCGCCAGGACACCACCATACAAAACCCCAAGATCTCCTCTTTGCATTGGAATGACGATTGGTTCCTTCAATCCACTCAACCCCTCAAGCCTCTCCCAACCAGACTGATGTTGCCTTAAACGCTTTAAACTGTCTGCAACTGGCCAGTCGTTATTTGTATTCATTTCCATCCCATTTATCTCAAGCTCTATCTTATACTGGATGATCTTGTCATGTTCGATGTGCTCTTTGAGTTCTTTGCAGACCTGCAGAATCAATGGGCACAGCAAAATATAAATATAGATAGTTATACTTGTTTGCACTTCAACAGCGTCCTAAGGTCAAGGTTACAAAGAATGCAATCTATGAGTTCCAAAGGTATTGAAAGTAGAGGCGTAGGAAGCATCTGCATGACAGGCTGCTTGGACAGGATGTTCTAAAGGGAAGGACTTTGAATTTATCACCATAATTTGTCACGTAACGGTCACGTAGCTCTCGAGCCGACAATTGTAATAACTGTAGTTAATACCACCATTTGCCCTTACCACAGGAGCGTAAAATCATAACATAAGGTCTAGACTTCACCTCACTCTTCAGTATAACACATACTACTGTTGTGGTTTGACGAATATGTTGGATAAAGCTACGACAAGGCTGGAAACCTGTGCTATAGGCCTTTGCGCCTCGTAAAGTAAGTGCTGAAGCCCACGACTTCGTTACGGACCGGAAGACAAAGTGAATGCATTTGGTTAGTCGAGAGAATTAGATCAACGATTTACCAAATGATACGCTCGCTTATCAGAAGAGCATTCAATCACTAATATCGATGTATCAGCCAACGACCTCATAAACACGGTACCCCAGACGCAACACCACATCCCATCGACACCTATATCAGGTATCATTCTGGGTCGAGTCTGGATTTATGTCGTCGGGATATGCATTCTTGTTGGGACTGATCTTAGGCAGTGAGTATGGTAATATCAGTATGGTCAAGAAAGACGGTTGACATACATGGTTCTCCTCAACAAAATCTCAATAACCTTTTCTATTCGGGTCTCGATGAACGTCTCAGTCGAATTTTTCTGTGTAGTTTGTTTCATAATCGAGTTGTTTTGTTCTTTTAAGTACAAAAAAGGCTGGGTCAATGATTAAGTCACGAACCTATCCCAGATGAATACATACATACGCATTCAACTTTTGAGCCATACCAGCACTCGCATCATTCCAGAAAATTCAGTCACAGTGCACCGCAGTTGATCTGAGTTCAGTGCTCTGATCAAATTGGGAGCGGATGGGACAAAGATCAGCTCACGTTCGGAAGTCAGGTGTTTCCGCAGATGCTAGGTCTCAATTCATCTTCGGAGGCTCGCTGAAGAATGAGAATTTCCCGCCGCCGATAGTTTCATTTGTGTATCAGGATGCTTCCTTCCACGAGAATGCTAGACTACATGAATATGTATCGCTGCTCAGGCAAAGGTCAACACACTTGTTGCAGAGGATGCGATCTTTTTCAAAGAGCTGATGTTGAAACCTTCATTATGAAAGTACAACGTGAGGATATCATCTAACGATCCCAAATTTACAATGTCCGTCAACCAGGATAGAGAAGAAAAAAAATCAAAGCACATACCCATTGCTTCGGTAACACCCTATTAAACCTCCCAGCCCATCCACCACCTCTCTTACGCGACCAGCCGTAATCATTCCCCCGAGTCCGATAAGCGTCCCGCGAATGGGCATGACTACATGACTTGGAGCAGCAGAACAGCTAGTTTCATGCCACTTGACGAACAGTACCCTGCCACAGATAAAACAACTCATCTACAGGCAACGTCGAGCTATCTCTATGCAGAATGTCCACCGTCAATGATATAGCATTAGCCCTTGTCAGCACCATGACGCTCGCCTTGCAAATCCAGGTACCTTCTGCTCCTTCGAAAAGCCCTTTTTGCGGGGGAGATTGTTTCACTCGCGTCAATAAATATCAAGATAAGGAAGCCCACTCCTGGTATGGGAACAGGACTCGGGTAAGCACGGGAGGTGAGGTTACGGACTTGAGAAAGGCAAAGGGCAAAGGATTAGTCCCATAACGACACACGACAGAAAAACACTCACATTTTGTGTTCAAGATGCTTTATTCATGTCTTAATGCTCTTTCAGTCACGTTTCTGATGCTCCTTATCCTCTATTTACAATCCTGAGCATGGTGATACTGAGAGCAATGTCTGAGGAATAGATTAGCATCTTCCATATGAACGTCAGTGTCACGCCAGACACGTCGAGGTCGCCAAAATAATGAATAGGAATTGCTTCTATACAGACATGAGAATGAGCGGTAATAGAAAGTATAAATACGGAAGAAATACCTGGGTCAGCAACTGCACGATAGTCGGCGCGTCATCCACAACAAATTCTATGAGCTGCTGAGCGTACGTACAAGTGTACTTAGCATCAAATTTGTTATGGGAACCAGCTCAACCCCCAATAGGCGTTACAGAGTAGTCTGCAGGGGCAACTGGACATGGCCGTTGAGTTTTGCAAGGCGACTCGGTGTGACGAGGGTTGGAAATGTGACGGTCACTCTATGATGGAGACTCATCTCTGGGTCTGTTTCCGTGAAAACAAGATTTCTGTGCACGGTGATCGAGGCCTAGGATGAATTAGAAATCAGGGAGGCAAGATACCTCATTCATAAAATCATACCTCGCAGACGTAGACAAAGTGTTATCCGAATCAGAATAATCATGGGCATTATACAGTTGTTGGCAGGCACATGCTAGAGCGGATGGACAGCAACTCAACAATTCACAATCAGTTCCTGTTGCAAACAATGCTTCCTCTTCTAAGACACGAGAGATGGTTGTAAGGACAGGCTCAATGTTTGATATAATGATTCGCTTGCAGCGTCAAAATATTTGGGTGAATCAGCCGAGTTCGCTGTGCTGTATTAGCCAAGAAGGGTGGCACGAGTGAAGGCAATTTTGGTATTATGATCATTGGGTTTCTACGAATATGCTGTATACTGCAGTCCACGAGACTCGTTCATGACTATGGAAGATGTAAATGCAGGGTGAAATTGTAATAGTACTCAAGGGTATGCAACTGTCCTCCTACTCAAGCCGTCCCACCATTCCCTTTTCCCTTTCCTCGAGTTCTTTCAACCACACTTGTTCAATGCATTCGATCCACTTGCTGCCATACCTGAACCTAGAGAAGTCCATCTTCGGTGGCCTGTCCCCAATCGCTTCTACGTGAGGCAGGCCTAGAACTTTCCTGCGCTCGAGTGGGACTCAGAACAGTAACTCGTCGTCCTGACCCACCATCCATTCATCCTTCATGCCTTGCGGGACAGGCTCATATTCATGAATAGCATTCCTGTGCTTAGCTGCGAGATCCACTATGTCGTGGATTCTAGTTGTATGAGTTGTATGAAAATCAGGAAAAACGCCCATCTTCAATAAACGTCGTGTCCAACTTCTATTCTTGGTCCCAGCACTAAGTATACAAATGGCCGGTGTGTGGGCATTATTTCGTGTGTCATAGTAGCGAATAGCGATGAGTCGGTCACCAAGGGATCGGTCATTTAGAGCAGGTGAGAGATATGAAGTGCGGCCACATCAAGACGGTAGAATTGAAGAGCAGCGTACCCAGTGCGACAGAGTCGACGGGCCATATGAAAGGGGCTGTAACCTAAAACTCTGGATAATCGATCGGGCATAACGAAGGGCGGAAACGAAGGAGCTGGCGCGGATGAAGGAAGAATGAAACAGAGACAATGGTGGCATCTGGGAAGGTACAGGACTTGGGGCAGCAGAGGCAGGAGGGCTTTAGACAGACGAGCGGCAGTATATTAGCACGTCTATAACGGCGAACGACGGGAAAACACTCACAATCTGAGTCAAAGGTACCTTATCTGCATCTGAGTGCACTCTCAGCCGCTTTGCAGGAGGTGGCTGATGCTCTCGATCTTCTGATCCTGAACGTGGTGGAAACGAGACACTGCGAGCATTGTCAGACTGTTGGGCAGGAGTAGACGGCTGGACATCAGCATCTTCCATGTAAACAGCAGTGTCATTGGCAGACGACGTTTGGGGTGCTTCACGTTGTCGAGGTCACTGGAGATGCCAGTGGGAGATAGGAATCGCGTCTATATAGATATGAGAATTAGCGACTATAGAAGGCACGAATGTGGAAGAAAGACCTGAGTCACTCGATGTAACTAACGGCATGACCTCAGTGAGCTGTGTGAGCTGTTGAACATGCATGCCAGTGTCTTCGACATGGACTTCACCATCAGAATCAGCTGGATCCTCAGTAGGCGTTGAGAACATAAGACAACTGTCAACAGTCACATTTCACACGCTAGACGGTCATTTTTTTTTCATTGCCTGCCATTGAATAATACTACAACGTGTAGGACTTGAAGGCCGCACAATCACAGTCTCTGCAGAACACTGCAGAACACGGACTATAAGTGCTTTTGGATTCCCCCCGAGCAAACGCCGTCCTCCAAACGGAGTCCCTTGATCAACACGCGGCGTGATCGACTCCAAGCCCCTTGGGTGAGGCTAGGTTGGTGTACCGCGGCCTTTCTGACGTGCCACCCCCTCAGAACGACTTGATGCTACCGAGGGTTGTTTGTGAAAAGAAACTAGAAAGAGGGGTCATCGTCCTCCAAGGTGTGCCTTCTGAGCCCTGATCCCCTCCCCGCTCTTGTGAAGAATCTGGCTGCCTTATTTTGCTTCCCATCACGAAGACGACTGTCAGCCTCAAAATGACTCCCCAGCAGGTGTTTTACGAATGTATGCCCATGAATGGGTTCTTGGGTCCCCTTCCTGTTCTTGGTTGTGGGAAAGATGTGATATACTAATCTATACTGACGTTCCGGCCCGGGGCCAACGCGCGCGAGGTTTTCGCAGGCTCCTCAGATGCGAAGCGAGATACCACATGGCGCAATGTTCATGGGCACCTGCATAGAAAAAGTCATGATTTTACAAGTACTCGTTCTATTGCAGATGCCGCCTCCATCACCTATGCTAACCTATGCTACCCTTTTACGTCAATATCCATGCGCTATCGTATACCGTGATCTTTGACGTCGACAACGAAGTGCGACATTCTATCGATCATCACAGGATGGCTATCATAATACCTGGCTCATGTTGACCGCATAGAGATACAATTCAACAATGAGGGCCTGATTATGTTTCTCTATGCTAATTACCCTTGATTTCTAATTGATTCACAAACAGGTTTCAATTTCCGTTTACAGCAAACCTAATCACCTTTATTACCATTCCTTTTACTACATATTTTGATACTATCAAGGGATATGCTACCCGTTTCACTGAGTACCTTGTGCCGTTCCCCACATATATATAATGTACTTCACTCTGTTGATTTTCGGTATTTTTTTTCAGGCAGAAGATTGATGACAGAATACGAGAAACAGGGTTGTATTCGGCATCAAAATAGTACATGTGTCACCAGGGTTGAGAGGAGTGGCTACAGTTGATAATATTGAAGGAAGGTGTGAGTTTTGTTGTCGGCTTTGAGAGCGTGGCATGTGAAAATTGATTTCTTATGGTGAACGGATTGTGTAGATGGAGATGATTGTACGCTGTCACTCTTACCTGCGCGCTCATATCTGCTTCTTTGATGATCAAGCGACAGCAATCTTGCAATTCCTACGATGGTAAGATGACAACTTGATTCTGCTGAGAGATGGGTCGAACGACAATCTATGAGAGTGTATTGGAGATCAAACAAGACATTCGCCGATCCGCAAAAGAACAAATATTGCAGACCCGGAATACGTTTGGTCTTCTTGAGTTGAAGGCTACATCTTCTCTTCTTCTTTCTTCATCAGTTGACCTTGCTGTTATTTGATCGAAGATCAAGGTTTCTAATATAAATGTTCGAATTATCCATCGAGTAATACGCTGGATTTATGTCAACTAGTGTGTCAAGGATGACACAGACTGTGGCCTTTATTATTGTTTGATTCAAGTGCCCTTTCTCGGCTACGGTCCAAGTAAATCAGGCTCAAGCATTTGTCAAGGGCACGCCTATTCCAATCAGCATCTCGAACACCCTACCAAGATGATATCATAAGCGGCGGAAGTAAAGGGAGCAACGCAAGCTCAGGTGCACTGCTTCAGGATGCCAAGTCATCATCAGCACCACTGTCTGCTTTTCCTTTCACAAATAGGAACAATCTACCCACGTGGAAAAGGACTAGATGATGCAACAAAATATGATCGATCCTACTTGCCTGAATGCGTGAGTTTGAAAAGAATCCGACTATGCTTTGAGAATAGACTGACTGCGCGGTGATAGCGAGAAGAATGGTGTTTGTGACGATTCCCACATTAACAGCTTTGCTATGCTTCTGACGTGTGTCTAGATGTGGACTGTCGAATTCCCACCCACTGTGATTCGTGAGACAGCTGCTTCGATGATTGTTTGTGTCACGATCACATTCTTGCCATTATCCTACGCTCGTAAGGTCTCTGCACACTCACTCAAATCAAAATAATGTCAAAACAAGGTGAATCTGCAATGCTACGAGCCATCCGAGTTCTTGGTAAGTGCTACTCTGCCTCATCGGCTCAGTCCATCAGTGGCTTATTTGCACTTACTTTCAGAATTCATTGGAAGGCTTGACGATGGATTTCCGCGACCACTTGTCGTCAAGTACTCTCATGAGGCGGATGCTCCCCTTCAAACGCTCAAGAATAACCTCAAAAGGACTGAGCAGACTTTGAGGCTGGCCCGGAATGGATGGTGAGATGAGCTTTAGTGTGCATGCAGTCTTACATATTATTGTGTTGTAGCATTTTGGAGGAAGGAAGTGTCTTGAATATTAAAATTTACAAAAAACATTCTCTAGGGCGGAAAATTATCACCTTTGGGCGGGCCTCAGAGGACGAGCCCTTGCGTGAAGCTGCCATCAAGTTTGATGATCTCTGGAAACACCTGGCTTCAGAATTACAAAAGATAACAAAACGTGAGTCAATTTTTACCTCGATCGCTTCTGATATACTCAGGACACCACAGCAAACTTCAAGGCGAATTTCAAACATACAAACTTCAAGGTGGATTTCATTGATGCAATTCCAGGATTGCAGCTCTGGGTCGTCGCTGAGGTATGCACTCAATCACTTTCAACATGAAGATTCCCTACTCAAGTTCAATCGTAGGTCTGCGACTCTACTTTGACCGCATTGGATGTACAGTTCAAAAGCACAATCGAGAACCTGAACAAGTTCAAGCCCATTTTGAGTGGCCTTGGATCCGCAAGCGATGGTGTGGAAATGGGTATCCAAATCGGAAAGACTATCAGCGGGGTAAATTATCCTTGAAAAACATACATGCTCGTTATCTTACTCGAAGCAGCTGAATCCTATAGCAGAAACAGTGTTTTCTTGCATCGATGCTGCATACCAGGTGAGTTCCCTTTCTATTTTCGATTCGAATAATATGACTGATGAAATTGGCAGCATCTAAAAAACCAAGAGGAGTCTCATGAATCAATGAAAAGCCTTGCGGAGAGCATCGGAACCCTGGCCGGCCAGCTCGATAGACTCCTGAGAGTTCCGAGCTCGGGCGAACTGCGCCAGACAATAAATGATTTTTCCAGCACAATGAGAGAAGTAATGGATTTCATTCAGGAGTGGCTCGAACGTTGGACATGTATGTATGAATTCATTTGAGATGGAATTGTCCCTGATCCATTGGGCCTTCTCAGTCAAGTACATCCTCGTTGCTGCTCAAAAGGACAGAGCGAATGCACTACGGGTCAAACTTGATAGTTTCAGGGACAAATTTATGAGTGATCTTACAATAGAGATCCGAGTCGAGCAAGGTCTGATCTTCGCGCCTGAATCTGATTGTCCAACCTGTCTGATTCGTGGTATCAGCCGCCATAGCGGATAACGTGATGTCTGTGCGCGCCGGTGTTGAAAATATTCAAGGTAGGCTGTCTTCGATTTCTGTCTAGCTTTCGTACCTCATTTCTATGCTAGAAACTGCCGAGTCTACACGGGCTGGTGTCGCAAACCTTCAGGGTACGCTGTCTGACTCTTTTCTTTGCTGTCGTGGACATACTTTCTACACCAGAAAATGCAGAAAAAATCGATGAGCAGGAGGAGCTGGACCATTTATTGAGAGCCCTTGGTGGAAATAAGCTCCCCCTCCGCGACCTATGTATGAAAGGCACCCGTCAGACTATTCTGCAAGAGATTGAAGAAAAGGTCAAGAGCTCCGATGGCCACAATATTATTTGGATCAGGGGATCTCCTGGTGTTGGGAAATCTGCCTTGGCAGCCAGTATTTCGGCTCAACTACTGGACCAAGGTCGACATGTAATATCATTTCGTTTTGATCGCACACAATCGACCACGATCACTACAAATGCCCTTTGGCGTTTCGTCGCGTCTGATCTCGTCCGCTGGTACCCATCTCTGTGCAAACATTTAGTCAAAGCCAATGAGAAGCTAAGCACATCCGATATTAATCGCCTTTTTGAATTATTCGTCAAGATACCATTATCCACACTGGATAATGATATTCCGCATGAGGAACTTCCAGTGATTGTGATAGATGCATTGGACGAATGTGGTGGCTTCAGGCGCAACTCATCTGAGAGGGAGGACTTTGAGGGGCTCTTGTGTACGCTCAGGTGCTGGGCTGAGGTCGGCCACTTGAGGAAGTTCAAGCTGATTATTACTAGCCGGCTAGACGAGTGTATCACTTCATACTTCCCAGAAAATATCAGCACCCATATCAATATTCCCTCTGGTAGCAGTGTCGAGCTTGGAGCCTCCAATGACATCCGTGCATTCCTCAAGGAGCGACTCCAGGGCACAGGAATGGCAGATACATGGGTTAATGAGGCTCTTGATTATCTGGTCCACAGTGCTGCTGGTATGTTTATCTGGGCCAAAACTGCTGCTGAATTCCTTCGGGAAAATACCACATCACGCTTCTATATTCTTAAAACAAGGAAGCAAGAGAATAGCGCAGAGGTGTTCAAAGACTTATATTCCTTGTACTCGACTGTTATCGAAACATCATTGAAGGATATTTCAAAGCAAGAGGCTGAAGCGATCACATCTGTTATGGGTGCTATGATTTTTGCGAAGCAACCACTTGATAAAAATGCGTTGATGATGCTTCCTGGAGTACGAAATCCAGATTCGCATGAGGATATGTTAGAGTTCATCCTAAAGCGTCTTGTATCTGTCATTGACATTGACTCCGATTCCACCCTTCATTTCCATCACAGATCATTCACAGATTTCCTCCTCCATCCGTCTTTCTCGCAACGCCTAGGCGGATTTTCAGCTATCCAGGATCGGGACCTTCATGAACGTCAGCTTGCTGTGCTGTGTCTAAACACTATGGTATCACCGGAACTACACTTCAATATGTGCGATTTGGAATCTTCGAACATAAAGAATGTGGATATTCCGGCTACTAACAAATCTGCCCTCTCTCCCCTCATTTCATATTCATCGCAATTCTGGGCAGACCACCTTGTCCAGGCTCAACACGAGATTTTGATGAAGAGGGTCAAGTTCATAATGTATGAGAAGCTGTTGTTCTGGATAGAAGTGATGAGTATATTAGGGAAGGCTCATGAGGCATCTGCAGTCCTCAAAAAGGCTTTAGAATGGCCTGCATTGGCGGTATGTCCTGAGTTCGTTTTCTACAATACATCTCTGAGGTTGACTGGCTAGGCACTCGACACCAAGAATGAGCTGACATTGTTTATCCGCGATGCCCTCCGCTTCATTTCTGCATTCATCATTCCCATATCTGACAGCGCTCCCCAAATATATCTCTCAGCCCTTGCATTTGCACCCGAACGCTCCCTCGTTGGTCAAAAATTCCGCCCTCGGTTTCCAAACACTCTGACCATCAGTGACGGCAGGCCTTCTCAATGGCCAATGATCACCTTCACTACAGAATACCACAACCATCCTGTGCAGTCCATTGCCTTGTCGCCGGATGAAAAGACCTTTGCTTCCATATCGGTATCACCTGACAAAATCACAACTATGTATGTCTGTGACTCTGAAACAGGTCATCGTATTTCAGACCCATTCAAGTTCAAAAGCCTATCTGATGGGAGGTTTGGGCTTGCTGGCCGTTTCAGCCCTGATGGGAAGCATATCCTGGTCAAATTTCTTTCCAAGACATTATCTTGCCATGCAGTAGTCTGGGACATTGAAAGGGGACAGAAGGAATTTTCACTTGAGGGCTTTGATTTTGTGTTCACC
>Ga0153990_1000057_pt1 | contig 29198 bp, 23 predicted proteins | sample TSNC074MetaG_FD_104739 | JGI IMG/M metagenome (GOLD analysis project Ga0153990, IMG submission 104739) | Attine ant fungus gardens microbial communities from North Carolina, USA - TSNC074 MetaG | ecosystem: Host-associated > Fungi > Mycelium > Unclassified | place: USA: North Carolina, Jones...
CCTGATCGTCGCCGTGGCCGACAACGGCGTCATCGGCATCGACAATCGTCTCCCCTGGCACCTGCCGGCGGAGCTCAAATATTTCAAGGCCGTGACCCTCGGCAAGCCGCTGGTCATGGGTCGCAAGACCTGGGACTCCCTGGGCCGCCCGCTGCCGGGTCGGCTGAATCTGGTGGTCTCCCGTCAGACTGATCTGGTGGCCGAAGGTGCCGAGGTGCGGACGTCGCTGGCCGCTGCCGTGGAGCGTGCCGAGGCCTGGGCCCGGGAACGCGAGGCCAGCGAGATCATGCTGATCGGCGGCGCCCAGCTGTTCGCCGACGCCCTGCCGCTGGCCCAGCGGCTCTACCTGACCCGCGTCGCCCTGGCGCCGGACGGGGACGTGTTCTTTCCCGCCTGGAACGAGGCCGACTGGGAACTCGTCTCGCGGCAGCAGCATGCCGCCGAAGACGACCGTCCCGCCTATGCCTGCGAGATCTGGGAGCGTCGGGCCTAGGGTCGTCGCGCCGCCCTTGCCGGGTCCGTCCGCCGCTAAGCAAAGCCTAAGGTGGCCCTGGCATAAAGGAGGCTGAGGCGAGCCGCCCGGGCGGCCGGAGGGTGCAGACGTGATGGCGATCGACAGCCAGATGCAGGCGACAACGGCAGGCACCCAACCTGCCCGTCCAGGCGCAACGGGCAACCAGACCATGCGCGCGGCCGACAGTGGCCAGACTGGTGCTGCGTCCAGTGGCAGCGCCGTCGCCGTGGACCTGTCGCCTGCCGCCCAGTTGATCGCCGGTCTGCTGCCGGGGCAATCGAACGGCAATGCCGATCTTGACGGATTCATGCAGATTCTCCAGCAGCAGATCCGCAGCCAGGGCACCGACGCCGCCGTGCTCGGCGAGATGCCCGAGGGGGCCAGTCCCGACCGTATCCAGTTGGCGAAGCAGGCGGCCAATCACCTGCTGGTGAGCTATTACCATGACGACAGTCGCTATACCGATGCCTCCACGCAGGATCCCTTCGCCAACCTGGACAGCAACAGCCTGGCGCGTATCGCCAGCGACGATTCCGGCACCTTCACCTCGGCTGAACGTCAGCTCGCCTATTTCGAGGGCGCGCAACGTGGCGCCGATGCGGCCAATGTGGCCTTCTCCGGGCTCTCCCCGCAGGATCAGGGTGCCGCGTCCTGGAACTGGGCACCCGCCGCCACGGAAGACGCCGGCATCCTCGGTACGCTGAATCCCGGCATGCCGGATTGGCAACCCAATCAGTTGAGCAGTCAGCTCATCGATAGCCTGAGCCCCAGCGGCGTGGCGACCGCTGCCGCTCAGGAAACCGCCCAGCTATCGGCACCGACCTTCAACGTCAGCACCGGTGCCGATGGTGCACCCCAGTGGACGGTGCTGCCTACGGACGGACAGGGCGCAGGGGCAAACACCGCGCTGAATGGCAGTATCCTCACCCAGATGACCGGCACGACAGCCGCGCCGGCGCTGTCGCTCTATCGCCAGATCGCCGCGTTCGGTTGAGTAGGGTTGTTGGGCTCAGGTCTGCCTGTTGGGCTTCGACGATGAAGCTGTCTCAGTCCAACCTCCGGGGCGGTAGGTTGGGCTGAGCGCCAGCGAAGCCCAACATCGTGGCGTCGCTCAGATCGCCCGCAGCTTCTTGGCCGGCAGGTAGTCGCGATGAACGCGCTCTTCCACCAGGTACAGCCAGCAGGGACCTTCCACCTGGGGAAAGAGGCGCACTTCCTGGATGCTGCTGGGCTTGGGTTCGCCATTGCCGACCTGCACGGCCACGCTCTGGCCGAGGCGGAAGCGCGGCACCACGCCGGCGTCCACCACGCTCTGCTCGGCCTTGGTCGCCGGACGACCCAGGTATTCGCCCAGGTCCACCGGACCGGAGGGGCCTTCGGCCACGGTGTCCACATGGAAGCTGTAGGCGGTGGCCAGGCCTTCGTCGCCACCGTGGATCTCGCCCTGCTTGATGCGCGACACGGCCTGGTCGAGGGCGGCGTCGAGCGTCAGTTCGTTGTTCGATTGCAGGGTGATGACGATGCGGCGTTCGAAGGGGTACTGGCTCATGGTTTCGACTTTTTCGGCAGAGAGGGAAAAGAAGGGACATCTTGTGCCCCCTTTGGCCGGCCGCTGTCCAGCCGGGGGCGCCTGATCGGTGACCTCGTTTGCAACCCCGGGTGTCCAGAGGCCAGGCGGTCGCTAGGTTCTGTACCAAAAAGCGCCGAGCGAAGGTCAGGCGAGGCCTAGGCGGCCCCGCGAAAAAGGCTGAGGAAGCGGATCGGACTCGCGCTCGAGTTTACGAGCGGTAAATGAGCATTCCGATCGGACTGGCGATCCAGGCCTTTTTCAACGAAGCATCACCGAGCGCAGGCATTTTTCGTACAGAACCTAGTCCTTGCGCCGCTTGAGCTGGTCCTTCAGTTGGGTCGGCACCTCGCGAATGATCAGCAGATCCTGGCCTTCGTCGTATTCGATGCGCGAGCCCAGCAGGTGCGCCTCGAAGCTGATCGACAGTCCCTCGGCACGCCCAGTGAAGCGGCGGAATTGGTTGAGGGTGCGCTTGTCTGCCGGGATCTCCGGCGCCAGGCCGTAATCCTTGTTGCGGATGTAGTCGTAGAAGGCGCGTGGCGCCTCGTCGTCCATCAACTCGGAGAGGGCATCCAGGGCCATGGGCTCACCGCGCTTGGCCTGGCTGCTGGCGTAGTCCACCAGGGTGTCGGTCTTTTCCTTGGCGGCCTCTTCCGGCAGGTCCTCGCTCTCCACATAGTCGCTGAAGGCCTTGAGCAGGGTACGGGTCTCGCCCTTGGCGTCGACGCCTTCCTGGCAACCGATGAAGTCGCGGAAGTAGTCCGAGACCTTCTTGCCGCCCTTGCCACGGATAAAGGAGATGTACTGGCGCGACTGCTTGTTGTTGCGCCACTCCGAGAGATTGATCCGTGCCGCCAGGTGCAGCTGGCCCAGGTCCAGGTGCTTGGCCGGCGCCACTTCCAGCTTTTCGGTGACGGTCACTCCCTCGCTGTGGTGCAGCAGGGCGATGCTCAGATAGTCGGTCATGCCCTGCTGGTACTGGGCGAACAGCACATGGCCGCCGGTGGAGAGGTTGCTGCTCTCCATCAGGCCCTTGAGGTGCTCCACCGCCTGGCGGCTGAAGGCGACGAAATCCTGCTCGCCTTCCAGGTAGGCGCTGAGCCAGCCGCTGAAGGGATAGGCGCCGGATTCCTCGTGGAACAGGCCCCAGGCCTTGTTGGGCTTGGCGTTGTAGCTGTCGTTGAGATCGGCCAGCAGATTCTCGATGGCCTGGGAGTCGGCCAGTTCGGCGTCCCGCGCGTGCAGGGTCGCGGGCTGGCCGTCGGGCTTCTTGTCGATCAGATGGACGATGGCGTGACGGATCGGCATGGCGGACTCGGTTAGCTGAGAGCCTGTTCAACGTCTCACGAGCTAGAGACAAACAAGGCGAAAATGGCTGAGGAAGCGGAGTTTACAGGTAGTAAATGAGCATTCCGAAGCCATTTTCAACGCCGTTTGGCCGACGCGCAGTAGACGTTGGATAGGCTCTGGGAAAGTCGGCCAGTCTAACGCTCCCGCGCCCTCGCGGGCAGGCCCCTGGCGCCGCAGGCTCAGCGCGCCGGCGCCGTCTGCTTTTCCTGCAGCGCATTGCTCAGGTGTCGGGTCATGAAGACCGCGGCCTCTTCACGGCGGTCCTCCAGCAGCAGATCGATCAGCTGCAGGTGCTCCTGGCAGCGGCGCTGGGCCTGCTCGCGATCCACCGACTTCTGGTATTCGATCAGCCGGCGCAGGCGATTGAGTCGGCGCAGCGCATCGAGGATGAAGGCATTGCCGGAACAGCGGGCGATGGTCTCGTGCAGGCGGGTGTTGGCGTCGAAGATCTCCGCCGGCGAAGCCTCGAACACCCGGCCCGCGGCCAGCAGCGCCTGCTCGTCGCGGCAGCGCCGCAAGGCCTCGGCATCCAGGATGAAGTCGGCTTCACGGATGCCGGCCGGCTCCAGCAGCAGGCGAAAGCGGTAGCTCTGGGCATAGGCGTCGGGCGAGGTGAGGCCTTCGACGAAACTCCAGCCATAGCCCGGCAGGCGCTCGGCCCAGCCTTCCTGGACGATGCGTCTGAGGATGTCGGCCAGTTGCCCGCGGGTGACCTGGTAGCGGCGGATCAGCTCGTTTTCCGTGACCTTGAGCGGCAACTCGCCCTCGATGCGATCGCGGGCGATGGTCAGGTACAGCCGCTCGCTGGCGGAGACCTCTTCGCGCGCCTGGGGCGTGGCGTCCAGGGCCGCGGCGGCCACGGCGAAGCCGCCCTCGGGATGCCGCGCCAGCAGGCTCCGGTCGGCCATCTGCTGCAGGGCGCTGCGCACCGGCGAGCGCGACACCCGCAGGCGTTCGGCCAAGGCGCGCTCGGGCAGTCGGGTGCCCACCGCCAGCTGGTGCGAGGCGATGTAGGTGAGGATGTCGGGAATCAGTTGGGAGGCGAGGGTGCCCATGGCAGCGCTGGCGAATCGACCGTAAAGGCCAGGATGCTAGCACGGGACCCGCCGGGCGCAGCCGGCGCGGCGGGTTTCGCGGAGGGTCGTTCAGTCGCCGCTCGGGCTGACGTCCATGTCCCTGAGCTTCACCAGGCGGCTGCGGTGCTTTACGCGATAGCCGAGCCAGACGGCGAGAAACAGCGGCAGGCTGATGTAGGTGGCGGCCAGGCCCAGCCAGTCCACGCCGTTCGGTCCGAACAGGGCGGCATAGTTCTGCCCCAGGGTGATCACCAGGCAGAGGGCGAAGGCCAGCAGCGGCCCGAAGGGAAACAGCTTGGCGCGATAGGGCAGGTCTTCCAGGCGGCGACCCTGGGCCAGGTAGCCCTGGCGGAAGCGATAGTGGGACACGGCGATGCCCAGCCAGGCGATGAAGCCGCACATGCCCGAGGTGTTGAGCAGCCAGCCATAGAGCGCCTTGTCGCCCACCAGGGAGGTGAAGAAGCACAGGGCGCCCACTGTGGTGGTGGCGAGCAGGGCGTTGCGCGGCACGCCATTGCGCGCGACGCGGGCGAACAGGCGCGGCGCCTTGCCCTGCTCGGCCAGGCTGTGCAGCATCCGCGTCGAGGCATACATGCCCGAGGTGCCGGCGGAGAGCACCGCCGAAAGGATCACCGCGTTCATCAGACTGGCGGCGAAGGCCAGGCCGGCGCGCTCGAACAGCAGGGTGAACGGCGAGACGGAGACGTCGGTGGCGTCGTTCTGCAGGAGTCGCGGATCGGTGTAGGGGATCAGCATGCCGATGACGAAGATCGCCAGCACATAGAACATCAGGATGCGCCAGAACACCTGGCGGATGGCGATGGGCACGTTCTTGCGCGGATTTTCCGACTCGCCTGCGGCGATGCCGATCAGCTCGGTGCCCTGGAAGGAGAAGCCAGCGATCATGGCTACCCCGACCATGGCCTGCAGACCGCCGACGAAGGGCGCCTCGCCCTGGGTGAAGATGGTCAGCCCCGGCGGCTCGATGCCGCTGAAGATGCCGAGGATGGCGGCCAGGCCCAGGCCGATGAAGACCACCACGGTGGTCACCTTGATCAGCGCGAACCAGAATTCGCTCTCGCCGAAGCCGCGCACCGATACCGCATTGAGCAGGAACATCAGGCCGAGAAACAGCGCGCTCCAGAGCAGCCCCGGCACCTCGGGAAACCAGAAGCCCATCACCAGCTGCGCCGCCACCAGCTCGGCGGCGATGGTCACCGCCCAGTTGTACCAGTAGTTCCAGCCAAGGGCGAAGCCGAACCCGTCTTCGACGAAACGACTGCCATAGATGGAGAAGGAACCCGACACCGGCTGGTAGGCGGCCATCTCGCCGAGACTGGTCATGAGGAAATAGACCATCAGGCCGATCAGCGCATAGGCCGCCAGGGCGCCGCCCGGACCGGCGGTGGCCACGGTGGCGCCGGAGGCGACGAACAGGCCGGTGCCGATGGAGCCGCCGATGGCGATCATGTTGAGGTGACGGGGCTTGAGCCGGCGCTGCAGACTCGGAGAGGCGGTGGACATGGGGTTTCCAGCTGGCAGTTGAAGGGGCCGGACGTTGGCTCTGGCGGCCATTCACGGTCATGGGGCGCAGGGCGGTGCACCCACCGGCTGCGGCGACCTGCACGGGCAGGTGGCAAAAAAGCGGCGAAGCTTAGCAGGCTAAGGGCGTCAGGTGGGATGGCGGTCGTCGGTGCGCCGCTGTCGCAGTCCGATCATCGCCGGGCCGCGCTTCGGCTAGCATGACCCAGGGTCCCAGCAGGCAGCGCAGCGTGATCGATTCCAGAACCTTTGGCAGCGGTATCCAGGGCAAGAACTACCTGCAATTGCAGTCGATGCGACCGCGGCCGGAATTTTCCCGGCTGGTCGGCTTCATCCTGCTCGATCACTTTTCCCTGCCGTCCTTTACCCAGGCGCTGGATACCCTGGTCACCGCCAACCTGCTGGCCGCCGGCACCTTCGCCACCCGCACCTACAGCCCGACCGGCGCCGAGGTGCTCAGTGACCTCGGCATCGTCATCCGCCCGGACGGCGACTACCGCGCGGCGGAGGGCGCCCGCTTCGACCTGTTGGTGGTCTGCGGCGGCCTGCGGACGCCGCTGGAACTGGATCCACGGCTCAAGGCGCTGCTGCTGCGCGTGGCGCGGCAGCAGGTGACCCTCTGCGGCCTGTGGAACGGCGCCTGGCAACTGGGCCAGGCCGGGCTGCTGGACGGCTATCGCTGCGCCATCCATCCCGAACAGCGCAGCGCCTTCAGCGAACGGGTGCGCGGGTGCAAGACCTCGGCGGAAAGCCATGTGCTGGATCGCGATCGGCTCACCGCGGCAAGTCCCAGCGGCGCCTTCCACCTCTTTCTCGAATGGATCGGCGCCCAGTGCGGGAGCGCCCTGGCCGATGGCCTGGTCAACATCCTGGCCTTCGAGGAATCGCGCTTTCGCCAGGTCAATCCGACGCTCAAGGTGCAGATGACCCCGCCGCTGCGCGAGGTGGTGACCCTGATGGAGGCCAACATCGAGGAGCCCCTGACCATCGAGCAGCTGTGCGACTACGCCGGTCGCTCGCGGCGCCAGGTCGAGCGGCTGTTTCGCGAGCAGCTCGACACCGCGCCCATGCGCTACTACCTGGAGCTGCGCATCACCGAGGGGCGCCGGCTGCTGCAGCATTCCACCCTGTCGGTGCTGGAGGTAGCGGTGGCCTGCGGCTTCACCTCGGTCACCCACTTCAGCAAGAGGTATTCGGCCTACTTCGGCTATCCGCCGTCCAAGGAGCGGCGGCTCAAGTACTAGGCTGCAGCAGGCCCGCAGCACGCGCGCGGAGCGGCCGGAAGGGCCCGCCTCAGAGCGTTTCGTCGGCGTACCGGAACGGCTCCGCGCCGTCTCGCTCGAAACTTCACCCCGGGCATCTCGGCCTGCGTGCTGCGGCGAAGGGGGCTGACTGTCCTATCGAGCGAGGAAATGCCATGACCGATCCACGTAACGTCGCCCACGACAAGAAAGTGCAGCAGGAAAAGAAGCATCAGGGCGAGGACATCGCGCCCGATGCCGAGCACGCGCCGCAACCGGGCAAGAAACCCGCGCTCAAGGACCACGACGAACAGGCCGACGACAAGGCCTGACCGCCCGCCGGCCTCGCCACGCGAGGCCTTCGCCGATGCTGACGGCCGTCGGCATCGCACCCCAGAGAGTCACCCGCCCAGCGCCGGCTCCGGTTGCCGGGTCCGCTCCGCCGCATTCAGGCACAGCAATCCCGCCAGGGCGAACAGCAGGCCGAGCAGCATGCCCGGCGCCAGGGGTTCGTCGAAGCAGGCCCAGGCCCAGAGCAGTGCCACCGGCGGACTCAGGTAGAGCGCGCCACTCACCGCCTGCGGGCTGCCCTGACGCAGGCACAGCCAGTAGAGGCCGAAGCCGAGCAGGGTCGGGATCAGCAGCCAGAGCACCGCCAGGGCGAAGCCGAGGGTCAGCGGTGGCGTCAGCGGGCCTTCCACCCCGGCCACCCCCAGCATCACCAGACTGCTGGCCGCGAGCTGGATGAAGAGCTGCGTCCGCAGCGCCAGTCGACTCGGCGGCAGGCGACTCTGCACCAGGGTCGCCAGCGCCAGGGCCAGGGCACTGCCCAGGGGCAGGGCATAGGCCCAGGCGGGGGCCACGCCCAGTCCCAGTCCCGCGCCGGTGGCCAGCAGGACGCCCGTCAGGCCCAGGCCCAGGCCGAGCCACTGGCGGCCGTTGGTGCGCTGGCCCGGCAGCAGGCAGCAGCCCAGCGCCACCAGCAGCGGCGACAGATCCGACAGCAGCGCCGCCAGCCCGGGTGAGACGCCCAGTTCGATGGCCTTGGCCGCCGGTCCTACCGCGCCGGCAAAGGCCAGCACGCCGATGCCCGCCTGCTGACCGATGATCTTCAGCGGCAAGCGCCGCACCTCGGCCCAGGCGAAGGGCAGCAGCAGGAGGGCGGCCAGCAGCAGGCGCCAGCAGGTCACCAGCAGGGTAGGGGCCTGGTCCGCGGCATAGCGATAGCCGACGAAACCGGCGCTCCAGCAGAGCACCAGGGCGAGTTGGCGCAGCAGGGGGGAAGACAGGATGGCAGGCATGAGCGGACTCCAGCTGACGGGATGCCTTGAGCCTGGCCCAGGGTGGTAATACACTCAAACGACATTATCGGTAGCTATGGTTCGATAAAAACGCATCATGCCCGCTCCCCTCGATATCGATGTCCTGCGTACCTTCCACACCATCGTGCGGCTGGGACAGTTTCGCGCCGCCTCGCTGCAGCTCAATCGCAGCCCCTCGGCGGTGAGCAGCCAGATCCGCCGGCTGGAAGAGCAGACCGGCGGCCGGCTGTTCGAGCGCGACAACCAGGCCGTGACCCTGACCCCGCTCGGACGCCGCGTGCTGCTGGAGACCGCCGACCTGTTGCAGACCCATGACCGCATCCTCGCCGGTCTCACCGGCCAGCCGGTGGTGGGGGAGGTGCGCCTGGGCGTGGCCGAGGACTATGCCGCGCGCCTGCTCAAGGCCGTCTTGCCGCGCTTGCAGGGCGAGCATCCCGGAATCGTCCTGGAGGTGCTCACCGGCAACAGCAGCCAATTGCGGCGCTGGCTCGGCCAGGGCCTGCTGGACTTGGCGCTGCTGGTGGGACCGCCCCGCACCGACCGGGCGGACGGCCAGAGATTCGGCCATACCCCGCCGGTGTGGGTCGCCGGTCCCGGGCTGCAACTGAGCGCGGAGGCCAGCGTGCCCCTGGCGCTGCACGGCGAGGGCTGCAGCTATCGCGAACTGGGCATCGACCTGCTGATCCGCCAGGGCCGGCGCTGGCATGCGGTGGTGACCAGCGCCGCCTCTTCGGCGCTGGAAGCGGCGGTCGAACTGGGGCAGGCGGTGGCCATCACCGACCGGGCACGCATGACCCCGCCGATGCGCGAACTGACGCCGGAAGAAGGCTTTCCCGCGTTGCCGGTGCACGAGTTGCGACTGGCCTCGCCACCGGGCGAGCGCAGCCCCGCCTGCGCCTCTCTGGCCGGGCTGATCGCCGAGGATTTCCGCATCTAGCCCGGCGGCCCGGCGTTTGACCGGGCCCTGGCCCAGCCACTAAGGTGGCCGCCTTGCCGCTCGACCCCTGGGCCTGCGCTCCCACCTCCGGCATGCGCGCCCCCTGTCCGCACGTCCGGTCCGCTACCGCCGCTCCTGTCCGCTGTTCTGGAATGTTTCGCCTGTCATGACTGCCTCACCCGCCATCCCCCGTCTCATCTATCTGCTGGCCCTGACCATCTTCGCGCTGACCACTGCCGAATTCATGGTGGCCGGCATGATGCCGGCGCTGGCCGCCGATCTCGGTGTCTCCCTCGGCCAGATCGGCTATCTGATCTCCTGGTATGCCCTGGGCATGGCCCTGGGCGGCCCGCCGCTGACCCTGTTGCTGCTGGCCCTGCGCCTGGCGGAAAAGTCGGCGCTGCTGTGGCTGCTGGCGCTCTATCTGGTCGGCGCCGTGGTGGCCGCGCTGGCCGTCAGCTATCCGGTGATGGCGGCGGGGAGGGTGCTCATGGGCATCGCCAGCTCCGCCAGCATCGGCCTCTGTCTGACCCTGGGCGCCAACCTGGTCACGCCGGATCGCCGCGGCCGGGCGGCCTCGCTGATCCTGTCCGGACTCATGCTGGCGCCGGTGTTCGGGGTGCCGGGTACGGTACTGATCGAGCAACTGGCCGGCTGGCGCGCCAGCTTCTGGGCGGTCGCCCTGCTGGCGGCCTGCTGCACCCTGCTGGTCGGCCTCTGCGTGCCGCGGGCGCCGGCGCGCGCGGCCGGGCAGTTGGGCGGGGAGCTGCGGACCCTGGTCAGTGGCAGACTCTGGGCGGCCTACCTCACCAGCGGCCTGATCATCGGCGCGACCTTTGCCGGCTTCAGCTACTTCTCGCCCATCCTCATCCAGGTGACGGGTTTCGCGGCCACCACCATTCCCTGGTTGCTGATGGGGTATGGCCTCGCCAACGTGCTGGGCAATCTGCTGGTGGGGCGCCTGGCCGATCGCTACACCCTCAAGGTGCAGGGTGTCGGTCTGGCGGTGCTGGCGCTGGGCTTTGCCCTCTTCGTCAGCTGCGCCGACAGCGCCGCGGCCAGCTTGCTGGCCCTGGTGCTGATCGGCCTGACCGGGGTGGCGCTCAACCCGGCCATGGTCGCCCGGGTCATGGCCGCGGCCACCCCGGGCCCGCTGGTCAACACCCTGCACACCTCGGTGATCACCGCGGGCCTGGCGGTGGGCGCCTGGGCCGGCGGCGCGGCCATCGATGCCGGTCAGGGCCTGCGCGCACCCCTGTGGGTCGGTCTGGGCATGGCGCTGCTGGGCGTGCTGAGCCTGGTGCCCAGCCTGGTGCAGCGACTGGCGCTGGCGTCATCCCCAGCGGGTCGCTGCTAGTACCTGGCAGCTGGGGCGACCTGATCGCGCCGGGGTGCCACCGCGCGCGCCCGGGTTTCGTCGCTGAATGGCTCTACGGTGCACCTTTCAGCGGGATTGCGTGTGCGGCCTTCACTGTAGCCTGACTGTCATCTTTCCCTGGCATGTTGCCTTCCGAACACGGGAGGCGCGTTTTCGCGCTTTCGATTCCTGGACCTTCGACAAGGGCGGTACGGACATGCAGGCTTCGCTTCGTGGTATGACGTTGGGTGTGGTACTCGGGCTGCTGAGTGGTGGCCCGGTATGGGCGGCGACGCCCATTCCCTTCTGGCATTCGATGGATGCGGAGCTTGGCAAGGAGGTCGACTCCCTGGCCCAGCGCTTCAACCAGACGCACCCGGAATTCCAGGTGCAGCCGGTGTACAAGGGCAACTACGAGCAGAATCTGGCGGCCGGCATCGCCGCCTTCCGGACCGGCAAGCCGCCGGCCATTCTGCAGGTCTACGAAGTGGGCACCGCGACCATGATGGCGTCCAACGCCATCGAGCCGGTCTACCAGGTGTTCAAGGATGCGGGTGTGAAGCTGGATGAAGCGGGCTTCGTACCCACCGTCGCCAGCTACTACAGCGACGCCAAGACCGGTCAACTGCTGTCCATGCCGTTCAACAGCTCCACCCCGGTGCTCTACTACAACAAGGCGGCCTTCAAGCAGGCCGGCCTCGATCCGGAAGCGCCACCCAAGACCTGGAAGGAGCTCGCCGACGACAGCGCCAAGCTGCGCGCCGCTGGCCTGAAGTGCGGCTATACCAGCGGCTGGCAGAGCTGGGTCCAGCTGGAAAACTTCAGCGCCTGGAACGGCCTGCCCTTCGCCAGCCAGGACAACGGCTACCTGGGCAGCGATGCCGTGCTGGAGTTCAACCAGGCGCCGCAGGTCAGGCACATCGCCCTGTTGCAGGCGATGGGCAAGCGCGGCGACTTCACCTACGTCGGCCGCAAGGACGAACCCACGGAGAAGTTCTACAACGGCGACTGCGCCATGCTGACCACCTCGTCCGGCTCGCTGGCCAACATCCGCCACTACGCCAAATTCGACTTCGGTGTGGCCATGATGCCCTATGACGGCGATCTCAAGAGCGCTCCCCAGAACGCCATCATCGGCGGCGCCAGCCTCTGGGTGTTCAAGGGCCAGGATGCGGCGGTGAAGCGCGGCGTGGCCGAATTCCTCGCCTTCCTGGCGCAGCCGGAGATCGCCGCCGAATGGCACCAGCTGACCGGCTACCTGCCGATCACCAAGGCGGCCTACGACCTGACCCGCGAGCAGGGCTTCTATACCAAGAATCCGGGGGCCGACATCGCCACCCGGCAGATGCTGAACAAGCCGCCGCTGGCCTTCACCAAGGGCCTGCGCCTGGGCAACATGCCGCAGATCCGCGCGGTGATCGACGAAGAGCTGGAAAGCGTCTGGACCGGCAAGCAGGCCCCGCAACAGGCACTGGATGCCGCCGTGCAGCGCGGCAACGTGCTGTTGCGCCGCTTCGAGAAATCCACCCAGTAAGCCTGGGATCCGCCCTGGCGGCGCCGGCCGACGACTGTCGGCGCCGCTCCTCTTTTCGCGACGATGCGTGCGCCCATGTCCACATCCCGTCAGGTCTTTCCCACCGGCTGGCTGCCCTATGCGCTGCTGGCGCCCCAACTGGCGATCACCGCCGTGTTCTTTCTCTGGCCCGCCGGCAAGACGCTCTGGTATTCGCTGCAGAGCGTCGATCCCTTCGGCCTGTCCAGCCAGTTCGTCGGCCTCGACAACTTCCGTCAGCTATTCCAGGACCCGCTGTATCTGGCCTCCTTCTGGACCACCCTGACCTTCAGCGCGCTGGTGACCGGCTGCGGCCTGCTGGTGTCCCTGGTGCTGGCGGCGCTGGTCGACCTGGTGGTGCGCGGCAGCCGGGTCTACCAGACCCTGCTGCTGCTGCCCTATGCGGTGGCGCCGGCCATCGCCGCGGTGCTGTGGATCTTTCTGTTCAACCCCGGTCTCGGTCTGCTCACCCTGCTGCTGGAGCGCTACGGCTATCACTGGAACCACGCCCAGAACGCCGGCCAGGCGATGTTCCTGGTGGTGCTCGCCTCGGTGTGGAAGCAGATCAGCTACAACTTCCTGTTCTTCTTCGCGGCGCTGCAAGCCATCCCGCGCTCGCTGCTGGAGGCAGCCGCCATCGACGGCGCCGGGCCGCTGCGCCGCTTCCTGCAGCTGTCGCTGCCGCTGATCGCGCCGGTCAGCTTCTTCCTGCTGGTGGTCAACCTGGTCTACGCCTTCTTCGACACCTTTCCGGTGATCGACGCCGCCACCGGCGGCGGTCCGGTGCAGGCCACCACCACGCTGATCTACAAGATCTACCGCGAGGGCTACACCGGGCTCGACCTCTCCGCCTCTGCTGCCCAGTCGGTGGTGCTGATGCTGCTGGTCATCGTGCTCACCGTGGTGCAGTTCCGCTATGTCGAACGCCGGGTACGCTATCAATGATCGAGAATCGCCGCGGACTGACGCTGCTGTGCCACCTGATGCTGGTGCTGGGCATCGGCGTCATCCTCTTTCCACTCTATGTGGCCTTCGTGGCCGCCACCCTCGATGACCGGGCGGTGTTCGCCACGCCCATGAGCCTGATCCCGGGGCGCCATCTTTGGGACAACCTCAGCCTGATCTGGACCCAGGGCGTGGGCAACAGCACCGCGCCGTTCTGGCGGTTGCTGCTCAACAGCTTCCTGATGGCGCTGGGCATCACTCTGGGCAAGCTGTCGGTGTCCATCCTCTCGGCCTTCGCCATCGTCTGGTTTCGCTTTCCACTGCGCACCCTGGCCTTCTGGCTGATCTTCATCACCCTGATGCTGCCGGTGGAGGTGCGCATCTTTCCCACCGTGGACACCATCGGCCATTTGGGAATGATGGACAGCTACGCCGGCCTGACCCTGCCGATGATGGCCTCGGCGACCGCCACCTTCCTGTTCCGCCAGTTCTTCCTGACGCTGCCCGACGAGTTGCTGGAAGCGGCGCGCATCGATGGCGCCTCGCCGATGCGCTTCTTTCGCGACATCGTCCTGCCGCTGTCGCGGACCAACCTGGCGGCGCTGTTCGTCATCACCTTCATCTACGGCTGGAATCAGTACCTCTGGCCGCTGCTGATCGTCAGCGACCCCGATCTTGGCACCGCCGTGGCCGGCATTCGCGGCATGCTCTCGCTCGGCGAGCGGGCGCCGCAGTGGAACCAGGTGATGGCGGCCATGCTGCTCACCCTGATCCCACCGGTGGCGGTGGTGCTGGTCATGCAACGCGCCTTCGTGCGCGGTCTGGTGGATAGCGAAAAATAACCATGGCAAACCTCGAACTCAGAGCCGTCTCCAAGAGCTGGAACGGCAAGACCCAGGTCATCCAACCGCTCGATCTTCAGGTGGCGGATGGCGAATTCATCGTGCTGGTGGGCCCTTCGGGCTGTGGCAAGTCCACCCTGCTGCGACTGGTGGCCGGGCTGGAGCGGGTCAGCGCCGGTAGCATCCACATCGGCGGGCGGGACGTCACCGCGCTGGAACCCAAGGCGCGCGGCATCGCCATGGTGTTCCAGAACTATGCGCTCTATCCGCACATGAGCGTGGCCGAGAATCTGGCCTGGGGCCTCAAGATCGCCGGTCTCGGCCGCGCCGAGATCGCCACCCGGGTCAAGGAGGCGGCGCGCATCCTGGAACTGGATGGCCTGCTCGAACGGCGGCCGCGGGAGCTGTCCGGCGGCCAGCGCCAACGGGTGGCCATGGGCCGCGCCCTGGTGCGCGATCCGGCGGTGTTTTTGTTCGACGAGCCGCTGTCCAACCTGGACGCCAAGCTGCGGGTGCAGATGCGCCTGGAGTTGCAGCAGCTGCACCAGCGACTCGCGACCACCAGCCTCTATGTCACCCACGACCAGGTGGAGGCCATGACCCTGGCCCAGCGGGTGGTGGTGATGCAGGCAGGGGTGGTCGAACAGCTCGGCACCCCGGTGGAGGTCTACGAACGCCCGGCGACGCGCTTCGTCGCCAGCTTCATCGGCAGTCCGGCGATGAATTTGCTGGACGGCCAGGTCGACGCCGCGGGCAGTCACTGCGACGTACCGGGCGGTCTGCGGCTGCCCCTCGGGCCGGGCTATCGCCACCTGGCCGGACGCCCGGTCTGCCTGGGCATCCGGCCCGAGCACCTGCAACCCTGCAGCGACCCCGAGCAGGGGCTGCCCCTGGTGGTCCGCACCCTGGAGATCCTCGGCGCCGACAACCTGGCCCATGGGCGCTGGGGCGAGCAGGGGCTGGTGGTGCGCCTGCCGCATCAGCAGCGGCCGGCGCCGGGCCACGTCCTGCAGCTGCGCGCGCCGCAGGAGCACCTGCACCTGTTCGATGCCGCCTCCGGTCAGCGTCTAGAGCCGCGGTACTAGGCATCAGGCACTGGGCACGCCGGTCCGGTCAGGGCGCGGGGCGGTTTCCCTCCGGCGCCCCGGAGAGGATACTGCGCCCTTTGCCGCGCTGACCGCCGATACCCATGGAAAACCTCCCGCTGTTCGATCTGCCCGCCGCCCCCGAGGAAAAACCCAAACCCAGGCGCGCCCGCAAGGCTTCGCCCGCCAGCGGCCTGCGCCTGCTGCACACCTCCGACTGGCACCTGGGGCAGCATTTCCTCGGGCGCACCCGCGAGGCCGAGCATCGCGCCTTTCTCGCCTGGCTGGTCGACCAGGTGGCGGAGCAGGAGGTGGACGTGGTGCTGGTGGCGGGAGACATCTTCGACACCGCCACGCCGCCGAGCTACGCCCGCGAGCTGTACAACGGCTTCATCGTCGCCCTGCGCGCTACCGGCGCCAGCCTGGTGGTGCTCGGCGGCAACCATGATTCCGCCGCGGTGCTGGCCGAGTCCCGCGAATTGCTGGCCTGCCTGGACACCCGGGTGATCCCCTGCGTCAGCGCGACGCCGGCCGATCAGCTGCTGGAATTGCGTCGTCGCGACGGCGAGCTCGGCGCGCTGCTCTGCGGCATTCCCTTCGTGCGGCCGCGTGACGTGCTGCAGAGCCAGGCCGGGCAGAGCGCCGATGACAAGCGCCAGGCGCTGCAGCAGGCCATCCAGGGCCACTACGCCGAGCTCTACGCCCTGGCCGAGGCGCGCCGCGCGGAATTGGGCGCGACGCTGCCGATCATCGCCACCGGCCACCTGACCACCGTGGGCGCCAGCGCCAGCGAGTCGGTGCGGGAGATCTATGTCGGCAGTATCGACGCCTTTCCCACCAGCGCCTTTCCGCCGGCGGACTACATCGCCCTCGGCCATATCCACCGACCCCAGCGGGTTGGCGGCCTGGAGCAGGTGCGCTACAGCGGCTCGCCGCTGTGCCTGAGTTTCGACGAGCAGCGGGACAAGGAAGTCCTGCTGGTGGAGTTCGGCAGTGCCCTGGAGCGGATCACGCCCCTGGCGGTGCCCTGTTTCCAGCCGCTGGCCGTGGTGCAGGGCAGCCTCGACACCCTGGGCGCGGCTCTGATCGAGGCGGCCGCCGATGGCAGTCCCGCGTGCCCGGTGTGGGCCGAGGTGGTGGTGGCCGGTGACGACTACCTGGCCGATCTGCAGCCGCGCATCTCGGCACTGGTGGCCGACCTGCCCCTGGAAGTGTTGCGGGTAAGGCGTGCGCGCAGCCTGGTAGCGCCTACCTTGCAGGGCAATCCGCGCGAGACCCTGGAGGAGCTCAGTCCGCTGGACGTCTTCAGCCAGCGCCTGGCCGCCGAGACCCTGGATGACGAGCTGCGCAGTCGTCTGGAAGGCCTTTATCGCGAGGTTCTCGGCGAGTTGCCGGCCTGATCGCAGCGAAACGCTTCCATCGGACCAGCTTTTCCGTCCGGAACAAGGCCCGTTTGCCCGGGGTCACCCTCTCTATGTAGCCCATACCGGAGGAGACCCCATGCACGACCTATCGCAACCCCTCGCTGCCACGCGCCATGAGCGCACCGACAACCAGGTACCCAATGTCCAGGGCACCGAACGCCTGGTGTCCCTGCTGGGCGGCGGCCTGCTGATCCTTGGCGGTCTGCGCCGCGGTGGTCTGACCGGCTGCGTGAAGCTGGCCCTGGGGGCCATGGCGCTCAGCCGCGGGGTCCGACAGCGGTGCGAACTCAAGGCCGCCTTGCAGCCTTCGCCCTTCGAGCAGGCCTTGGCCGAGCGCTGGGGCTGGCGCAATCCCACCGCCATCCAGCGCAGCGTCACCATCGCCAAGCCGCGTGAAGAGGTGTTCGCCTACTGCACCGACCTGCAGCACCTGCGCGAGCTGCTGCCCTTCGTCGACCGCATCGAGCTGGGCGCCGATGGCGACAGCCACTGGCATGCCTCCGGTCCCCTGGGGCGCACCCTGAGCTGGACCCTGGAGCAGAGCGAGCGTCGCGAAAACGAATTCCTGCTGTGGAGCACCGTGCCCGGCACGGTCATGGCGCACAAGGCCAGTCTGACCTTCAGCGACGCGCCCCAGGGCCGCGGCACCCTGGTTCAGGCGGTACTGGCCTGCGAAGCCCCGGCCGGCCTGCTCGGCCATGCGGTCACCGAAGGCATCAGCCGCTTCACCGGCAAGGCGGTCAACCTGGGTCTGCGGCGCCTCAAGCAGCAACTGGAGACCGGCGAGATCGCCACCCCCGAGGTCACCCGCAGCGGTCGACCCTTGGCGCCCCCCCATCCGCCGGTGAGCCGTCCGGCCGACGAACCCCAGGCCGACCTCGACGCCGGCCTGGGCACCCAAGCGAGGACCGAATGATGCGCGCCCTGACCTGGCAAGCCCCCAACCGTCTGCAGGTGGAAACCGTCCCGGATCCGGAGATCCTCAACCCGCGTGACGCCATCGTGCGCGTCATCATGTCCTCGGTATGCGGCTCGGACCTGCACCTGCTGGGCGGCTACGTCCCGGCGATGAAACCGGGCGACATCATCGGCCACGAATTCCTCGCCGAGATCGTCGAACTGGGCAGCGGCCTGCGCAATCAGGGCCTGGCCATCGGCGACCGGGTGGTGACGGTCTCCATCCTCGGCTGCGGTGACTGCGAGCACTGCCAGCGCGAAGACTACAACTGCTGCGACAACAGCAATCCCAAGCCCGAGCTGACCGAACTGGCCTATGGGCAGCCCTGCACCGGCATCTTCGGCTACAGCCACGCCTTCGGTGGCTATGCCGGCAGCCATGCCACCTATGTGCGGGTGCCCTATGCCGACGTCAATCTGTTCAAGGTGCCCGACGGGGTCAGCGACGCCCAGGCGGTGTTCGTTTCCGACGCCGTGCCCACCGGCTACTACGCCGCCGACATCGCCGACATCCAGCCCGGCGACACCGTGGCGGTCTGGGGCTGCGGCGGGGTCGGGCAGATGGCCATTCGCAGCGCCTACCTGCTGGGCGCCGAACGGGTCATCGCCATCGACCGCTTCAGCGATCGCCTGCAACTGGCGGCCGAGAAAGCCGGCGCCATCGTCCTCGACTACGAGACCACCAACATCCATGAGGCGCTGCTGGAGCTAACCGGTGGCCGAGGTCCGGATCGCTGCATCGACTGCGTCGGCATGGAGGCCCATGGCACCCAGGTCGACTACGCCTACGACAAGACCAAGCAGCTGCTGCGCCTGCACACCGAGCGCGGTTCGGCGCTGCGCCAGGCCATCCGCGCCTGTCGCAAGGGTGGCACGGTATCGGTGATCGGGGTCTATGGCGGGGTGATCGACAAATTCCCCATGGGCGCCATCGTCAACAAGGCCCTGACCCTGAGATCGGGCCAGCAGCCGGGCCAGCGCTATGTGGAGCGGCTGTTCGAACACATCCAGAAGGGCGAACTGGATCCGTCCTATCTGCTCACCCATCCGATGAGCCTGGAAGAGTCGCCCTATGGCTACGAGCTGTTCAAGTCCAAGGACAAGAACTGCATGAGGGCGGTATTCATGCCGTGAGGGGTCGCCCGGTGATCTAAGGGCTCACCGGGCTTTCCAGCACCTAGACCAGCCAGGTCGCCAGCGGCTGCCACAGCGCGGCGACCTTGTGGCCGCCACTGCAGCTGACCAGCGCCAGGGTGCCCAGGCCGACCAGCAGGGGCATGCCGAGAAAATCTAAGGGAGACAGGGGCGAGCGCACGACGAATCCTCCTGGGATACGTGGTTGCAGAGCGATACCTTGCAGTTGAGAGCGGAGGCGGGGGCAAGTTCAGCGGTGGGCACGACCACAGGTCGAGTGGTCGGTTGGCATGGGCGAGCGCGCCCAACAATGCCAGAATCGGCGGTTCGCCGAGTCGTCCTGGAAAAGCCCGATGAAGATCCTCACCCTGCGCCTGAAGAACCTCAATTCCCTCAAGGGTGAGTGGAAGATCGACTTCACCGCCGAACCCTTCGCCAGTAGCGGCCTGTTCGCCATCACCGGGCCGACCGGGGCGGGCAAGACCACCTTGCTGGACGCCATCTGCCTGGCGCTCTATCACCGCACGCCGCGCATGAGCAAGGTGGGCGGAGAGAGCAACGAACTCATGACCCGTCACACCGGCGACTGCCTCGCCGAGGTGGAATTCGCCGTGCGTGGCGAGCGCTATCGGGCCTTCTGGAGCCAGAGACGCGCCCGCGACCGCGCCGATGGCGCCCTGCAGCCGCCCAAGGTGGAACTGGCCAGGCTCGACGGCAGCATCCTCGCCGAAAAGACCGGCGACAAGCTCAGACTCACCGAAGAACTCACCGGCCTCGACTTCGAGCGCTTCACCCGTTCCATGCTCTTGGCCCAGGGGGGCTTCGCCGCCTTCCTGGAAGCCAGCGCCAGCCAGCGCGCCGAATTGCTGGAAGAGCTGACCGGGACCGCGGTGTACGGGCAGATCTCCCAGCGGGTGTTCGAACGCGCGCGCGAGGCCAAGGGCGTGCTGGAGGGCCTGCGCCAACGCGTCGCCGGGGTCGAGGTGCTGGATGACGAACGCCGTCAGGCACTGGCCGCCGAAGGCACCGGCCTGGCGCAGCGCGAAGAACGCCTGGGCGCGGACCTCAAGACCTTGCAGGTCCAGCGCCAGTGGCTGAGCGCCCTGGAGCAGGCGACGGCGGGCGAGCAGCAGGCCGCCACCCGGCTGGCTGCGGCGCAGCAGGCCTGGGACGCCGCCGAGCCGCAGCGCCAACGGCTGGCCGCGGCCGAGCCGGCGGCGCGGCTGCTGCCCATCGAACAGGCCTGGCGTGAGGCCGCGGCGCGCGAACAGCGCAGCCGGGACGAACTGGCCCAGCTCGACCAGCGGATCCAGACCCTGGCCAGCCGCCGCGACGCCGCCCTGGCCCAGGCCCTGGGTGCCAGTGGCGAACAGCTGCGCCAGGCCGAGGCGGAGCAGGCGCAGGCGCTGGATGAACAACAGCGCCTGGAGCAGAGTCTGGCCGAGCGGACCCGCCATGCCGAACTCGGCGAGCGCCTGGGCGACTGGCGCAGCCAGCTGGCCCTGCGCGACGAAAGAGCCGAGGCCCTGGCGCGCCTGACGCGCCGCCAGGAGGAACAGACCCGTCAGCTGCAGCTGCTGGCCGAGGAACGCGAGGCCCAGCAGGGGGCGCTGACCCGTGCGCAGGCGCAGGCCGCCCAGGCCCAGACGGCGGAGCAGGCCCAGATCGAACGCTGGCAGGCCGCACTGGACGGCCGCGACGAAAAGGCCTGGCGCGCCCTCTGGCAGGCGGCGCTGGGACGGGTCAACGAGGTGGACCAGCTGGACCAACTGGTCGAGCGTCGGCGTCAGCTGCAGGCCCAGCTGGAGCGCCTGGCGCGCAGCCAGGGTGAACGCCAGCGCCAGCATGGCGAGCATCAGGTGCGCCTGGAGGCCCTGCGTGGACGCTATCGTGAAGTCGCCCAGCAGGTGCGCGAGCGCGAAAAGCTGCTCGAACAGGAAAGGGTCATCCGCAGCCTGGAAGCCCAGCGCGCCGAGTTGCAGCCCGACGAACCCTGTCCGCTGTGCGGCTCCCGCGAACACCCCGCGGTGGCCGACTATGCCGCCCTGGACGTCTCCGCCACCCAGACCGCCCTGCAGGACGCCAAGGCCGAGCTGGAGCGCCTGACCCAGGAAGGCAAGGACCTCAGCGAAGCCCTGGCGGCGCTCAAGGCGCAACTCGATCAGGCCAACGAGCAGCAGACCGAGGCCAGTCAGCAGTTGGACCAGTTGGGCGAGCTCTGGCGCCAGCGTTGCACGGCCCTGGGCGCCGATCCCGAGGCGCCCGGTGCCATCGCCGAATTGCGCCGCCGGCAGGCTCAGGAACTGGCGCGCATCCAGCAGGTGCTCGCCACCCTCGATGGCCTGCGTCAGCAGGGCGAGGAGGGGCGCAACGAAGCCCAGCGCCTGGCGCGTCAGCAGGCCGATGCCGAACAGCGCCTGGCGCTGGCCGAGGCCGCCTGGGAGCGGGCGCGCCAGGCGCTGGCCGAAGGTGCCGAGGAGCTGCGTCAGGCCCAGGTACAACAGGCCAGGGCCGAGCGGCAGCTGGGCGAGGAACTGGCTGGCTGGGGCCATGAGGTCCCCGGTCGTGCCGGCGAATGGCTGGCCCAGCGCGACCAGGAGTGGCGGCTCTGGCAGGCCGACAGCCAGCGCGCTCAGGCCTTGCAGCAGCTGCACAAGGAGCTCGCCCAGCGCCTGGCCATCCTGGCCCCGCTGGTCGCGACCTGGCGCCAGCGCGCCGGCGAGGTCACCCCCGCCCCGGTAGCGCCGGAGGCCGCTACGGCCGTGCTCGCCGAGGCGACCGCGACCTGGGAAGACTGCCGCGAGCAGGGTGCGGCGCTGCAGGGCACGCACCAGGCGCTGCACGAGCGGCTGGCGGGTGAGGTGCAACTGGCCCGCGAAGCCGGCGAGCGATGGCAGGCCGCCCTGGCCGCCAGTGCCTTCGCCGACGCCGAAGCCTGGCGCGCCGCGCAACTGGACGACCACCAGCACAGCGCCCTGACCGCGGAGCGCACCCGCCTCGAGACCGCCCTGACCGAAGCCCGCGCCCTGGCAGGGGCCGCGCGGGAGCGGCACGCCGCCCTGGCTGCCGAGCCGCTCACCGAGCGCAGCGCCGCCGAGCTGGATGCCGAACTGGCCGCCGCCGGCGCCGAATTGCGCGCCCTGGGTCAGCGCCAGGGCGAGGTCAATGCCGCCCTGCGCGAAGACGAACGGCGGCGGGACGGCCTGCAGGCGCTGCTCGGCGAGATCGCCGCCCAGGAGCGCGATCACGATCTCTGGCAGCATCTCAACGGCCTGATCGGCTCGGCGGATGGCGCCAAGTTCCGCAAGTTCGCCCAGGGCCTGACCCTGGATCACCTGGTGCACCTGGCCAATGGTCAGCTGATGCGCCTGCACGGTCGCTATCGACTCTTCCGGCGCCAGGCCGCCGAACTGGAGTTGCAGATCCTCGACACCTGGCAGGCCGATGCCCTGCGCGACATCCGCACCCTCTCCGGCGGCGAGAGCTTCCTGGTGAGCCTGGCCCTGGCGCTGGCCCTGTCGGATCTGGTCAGCCAGCGCACCGGCATCGATTCGCTGTTTCTCGACGAAGGCTTCGGCACCCTGGATGGCGAGACCCTGGAGGTCGCCCTGGATGCCCTCGACCAGCTCAATGCCAGTGGCAAGACCATCGGCATCATCAGCCACGTGGAGGCCCTCAAGGAGCGCATCCCGGTGCAGCTCAAGGTGCGCAAGGGCGTCGGCCTTGGCCATAGCGGCCTGGAGCGGCGCTATGCGGTGGAGAAAAACGCTACCGAGTGAGTAATTTTTCCGGTGCAGTGGTCGAAGCCCAGCGCGAAGCGAAACGTCGAAACTGTTAACGTAGACGGGTTCGCCTCGTCTGCTGGCGTTATGACATCTCCTTCTCCTACCGGCCACTAACCACCATGTCCCAGTTCCTTGCCGTCGGCCTGTTCGAATACGATCCCAGCCGCGCCAGATGGCGCGCGGATGCTGCCTGCGCGGCCATGCTGGAACGGGACGCCGAGGTACTGGCCCGGGGGCTCGCGCCCGCCGAGTTGCTGAGCGATCTGCAGAGCCGCAGCGCGCCACCCGAGGGCCTGCTGCCCGCCCCGGGGCAGGTCTGGGAGGCCTGGCGCCAGGGCGCCGATGGCCAGCTGCGCTGCCTGCAGTTCCAGCGGCGCGAGGCCGGCGGCGTACTGCTGGACGTCACCGCGCAGCGTCGCCATGAAGCCGAACTCTGGCAGGGCGAGGCCTTCAAGCGCAGCGTGATGGTCTGCAGCGTCGACTGCATCAAGCTGATCGATCTGGAAGGGCGCCTGGAGTACATGAATCCGGGCGGTCTCATGGTCATGGAGATCGACGACTTCATTCCCTTCCAGGGCCGCCACTGGGCCGAACTCTGGCCCGAGGGGCAGCGCCATGAGGTGACCGCCGCCATCGAGGCGGCGCGGCAAGGCGGCATCGGCCGTTTCACCGGACTCGCGCCCACCGCCAAGGGCACCCGGCGCTGGTGGGACGTGGTGGTCACGCCGATCCTGGGCGATGACGGCCAGACCCTGAAATTTCTTTCCATCTCCCGCGATGTCAGCGAAGCCGTCCATACCCGCGAGGCGCTGGACGAACTCAATCGCAACCTCGAAGAGCGCATCGAAGCGCGCAGCCAGGAGCTGGTAGCCCTGGAAGAAGAGTTGCGCCAGGCGCAGAAGATGGAAGCCATCGGCCAACTCACCGGCGGCATCGCCCACGACTTCAACAACCTGCTGACCGGCATCGTCGGCTCCCTCGACCTGATGCGCCGCCGGGTGCAACAGGGCCGTATCCAGGAGCTGGAACGCTACCTGGACACCGCCACCCGCTCGGCGGAGAACGCCGCGGCCCTGACCCAGCGGTTGCTGGCCTTCGCCCGCCGCCAGGTGCTCGAACCTCGCCCGGTGGATGCCGGCCAGCTGGTGCAGGGCATGCACGAATTGCTGCGCCACAGCCTGGGCAAGAAGATCCGCAAGGACGTCCAGCTCGACACCGACCTCTGGCTGCTGCACTGCGATCCGCACCAGCTGGAAAACGCTATCCTCAACCTGGCCATCAACGCCCGCGACGCCATGCCCGAGGGCGGCAACCTGAGCATCCGGGTGGACAATGTCAGCGGACCCCTGAGCATCGGTCTGCCGATCGAGACGGTGGACGGCGATTTCGTCCGCATCCAGGTCTGCGATACCGGCACCGGCATGGACGCCGATACCCTCAAGCGCGCCTGCGAACCCTTCTTCACCACCAAACCCAGCGGGCGCGGCACCGGACTCGGGCTGTCGATGATCTACGGTTTCGTCCGCCAGTCCGGTGGCCAGGTGGAGATCCACTCGGTGGTGGGCGAGGGCACCTGCATCAGCCTCTATCTGCCGCGGCTGCTGGCCCGGCCGGCGCCGGAAAGCGCGCCCAACGACGCCGAGGGCCCGGTGCTGCCGGAAGTCTCCGGCGACTGCGCGCTGATCGTCGAAGAAGAGCGCGAAGTCCGCGTCATCATCGGCGAGGTGCTGGCGGAACTGGGCTACACGCCGTTGGCGGTGGCCGACAGCGCCACCGCTGTCGCGCTCATCGCCTCCGGCACCCTGCGCATCGACCTGCTGGTGACCAGTCTCGGCCTCGCCGGGCTGGACGGCCGGCAACTGGCCGAGCAGGCGCGAGCCACCACGCCCGGACTGCCGGTGCTCTATCTGTCCGGCCAGGCGGATCCCGCGTCCCTGCCGGAGCTGGCGGAAGAGGGCGTCGAACTTATCGGCAAACCCTTCGGCCTGGAAGAGCTGGCGCGCTGCGTGAGGCGTCTGCGTCCGGGCGGCTGAGCCGGTCGCGGCGAACTGTCGCGGCGCGCCAGGGTCGATCCTTTCGAGTCGCAACCTCCGTTGCGGCTGCTGTCGTGTCGACAAGAAAAGGAGCGCTTCATGAAACGCCTGCCACCTGCGCCACCCGCGCGGATGCTCGTCCTGTCCCTGTCCATCGCCTTTCTCGCCGCCTGCGCCCATGAGGGCAGCAAGCCGGAAACCCCGACCTGGAGTTGGCGCGACGCCAGCAACGCTCGCGCCGTACCGCCGGACCAGGCCTATCCCGAGCTGTTCACCGCGGTGCAGCAGGGCAAGCTGTTCAGCGACCAGAAGCACTTCGTCGATGCCCTGCCCAAGCGCAATCCAGCCGACATCCGCCAGGACTACCTGGCCCAGCGCGACAAGCCCGGCTTCGACCTCAAGGCCTTCGTCAGCGCCAACTTCGAAGAATCCGATCCTATCAAGGCCGCCCCGCCCAAGGCGGGGGCCGACCTGCCCACCCACGTCAAGGACCTCTGGCCGGTGCTGACCCGCCATTACGAAGAGGTGCCGGCCTACAGCAGCCTGCTGCCGCTGCCCAAGCCCTATGTGGTGCCGGGTGGCCGCTTCCGTGAGGTCTACTACTGGGATTCCTACTTCACCATGCTGGGGCTGGCCAAGGACGGGCGCACCGACCTGATCCGCGACATGGTGGACAACTTCGCCCATGAGATCGACGTCTACGGTCACATCCCCAACGGCAACCGCAGCTACTACCTGAGTCGCTCGCAACCGCCGTTCTTCGCCTACATGGTCGACCTGCAGGCCAGCCTGGAAGGCGACTCCGCCTATCGTCGCTACCTGCCGCAGCTGCAGAAGGAATACGCCTACTGGATGGCCGGCGCCGAAGGCCTGCAACCGGGCCAGGCCAATGCCCATGTGGTCAGACTGGCCGATGGCACCCTGCTCAATCGCTACTGGGATGCCCGCGACACCCCGCGTCAGGAGTCCTACATGGAAGACCTGGCCACCGCCGCCCAGGCCAAGGGCCGACCGGCCGGCGAGGTCTATCGTGACCTGCGCGCCGGCGCCGAGAGCGGTTGGGACTTCTCCTCGCGCTGGCTGGGCGACGGCAAGACCCTGGCGACCATCCGCACCACCGCCATCGCGCCGGTAGACCTCAACAGCCTGCTCTATCACCTGGAGCAGACCATCGCCAAGGCCTGCGAGAAGACCGGCGAGGCCAGTTGCGTCCAGGCCTACAGCCAGAAGGCCAAGACCCGTCAGCAGGCCATCGACCGCTACCTGTGGAATCCCGCCGGTTACTACACCGACTTCGACTGGCAGGCCAAGCGCCGCACCGACAAGCTCTCCGCCGCCACCCTGTTCCCGCTGTTCGTGGGCGCCGCCAGCCAGAGCAGCGCCGACCAGACCGCGGCCACCGTGGCCAACCAGCTGCTGCGTCCGGGCGGCATCGCTACCACCACGGTCAAGACCGGCCAGCAGTGGGACGAACCCAATGGCTGGGCACCGCTGCAGTGGGTGGCCGTGGACGGCCTGCGCCGCTACCAGCAGGACAAGCTGGCCGCCGACATCGGCACCCGCTTCCTGACCCAGGTGCAGAACCTCTACGCCCGCGAGCAGAAGCTGGTGGAGAAATACGACCTCACCGGCGGCCAGGGTGGCGGTGGCGGCGAGTACGAGTTGCAGGACGGCTTCGGCTGGACCAATGGCGTCACGCTCAAGCTGCTCGAACTCTACAAACCGCAACCCGGCGCGAAATAGGGCAAAAGAAAAGGTCCGCTACGGCGGACCTTTTTCATCGCGTGAGACCCGTAGGTTGGGCTGAGACAGCTCTATCGTCGAAGCCCAATAATCCAGAAGTGATGACTCACCCGTTGGGCTTCGCTGCGCTCAACCCAACCTGCGAGCCGCTCTTTCCACTCTCCCTCCGGGAGAGGGCCGGGGTGAGGGCAAACCCTACGCCAGCGCTATCCGAATACTGACGCTAGATTTCACAGCGGATCCACCGGCGGCGCATCGTCCTCGTCGGCCGGCAACTCCGCCGGATGCAGCCCTTCCGGGTCTTCATCCTCGGGCAGCGGCAGGATGGCGTTCATCAGCTGTACTCCGGATTGCGCGGATTCTTCTGCGGCAGGCGCTCCTCGACCGGCTTGTCATCCGGATCTTCGCCCACGGGCTCCTCGGGATCGGGCGCGATGTCCGGATCGATGTCCAGGTCGTCGGGGTTTTCCTTGATCTGATCGTTCATGCGGCCTCCGCGAGTGGTTGTCAAACGTTGGGCAGAGCCCCTGGCGCGAAGTTCGCCACCGGCGATCAGCGATAGCCTCTGGCCTGCAGATCGAACAGCTGGGCATAGCGACCACCGCTGGCCAGCAACCCCTCGTGATCGCCCCGCTCGCGGATCTCCCCATCTTCCAGCACCAGGATCTGGTCGGCGTTGCGCACGCTGGAGAAGCGATGGGAGATCAGCAGGGTCATACGTTGCTGCGCCTGGGCGCGAAAGCGCTCGAAGATCACCGCCTCGGCCGCAGCGTCCAGCGCGGCGGTGGGTTCGTCCAGCACCAGGATGTCGGCGTCCTCGCGCATGTAGGCGCGCGACAGGGCGATCTTCTGCCACTGCCCGCCGGACAGTTCCTGGCCGCCCATGAACCAGCGTCCGAGCTGAGTCTCGTAGCCCTCGCGCAGACCGGCGATGACCTCGTCGGCCAGCCCCTGCTCGGCCGCCTTGCGCCAGCGCGCCTCGTCATTGAAGGCCTGGGTGTCGCCGACGCCCAGGTTTTCACCGGCGGTGAGCTGGTAGCGGATGAAGTCCTGGAAGATGACGCCGATGCGCCTGTGCAGGGCCGCCGGCTGCCACTCCTGCAGATCGCTGCCATCGAGCAGGATACGGCCTTGCGTCGGGCTGTGCAGGCGGGTCAGCAACTTGATCAGGGTGGTCTTGCCCGAACCGTTGGCCCCCACCAGCGCTAGGCTCTGGCCCGGCGCCAGGTGAAAGCCGATGTCCTTGAGCGTTGGCGCGGCCGCACCCGGATAGGTGAAGCCGACCCCTTCGAATCTCAGGCCGTCGCCAGGCTGGCTGCCGGCGGTGAGGCTGCCGCCTTCGGCGCTGGTCGGCTGGCCCAGGTAGTCATAGAGATTGCTCAGGTAGAGGCTGTCCTCGTAGAGGCCGCCCAGGGCGGTCAGGCTGGCGCTGACCGCGGCCTGGCCCTGGCGGAACAGGGTGAGATAGAGGGTCATCTGGCCCAGGCTCAGGCGGCCGCGCACGGTATCGAGCACCACCCAGGCATAGGCGGCATAGAAGGCGAGGGTGCCCAGCAGGCCAAAGACGAAACCCCAGCCGTCACGTCTCAGCGTCAGGCGGCGGTCCTCGGCGTAGAGCTTGGCGAAGGTGGTGCGATAGCGCTCCAGCAGCAGCGGCGCCAGGCCGAACAGCTTGACCTCCTTGATGTAGGCCTCGTGGGAAAGCAGCGTCTCCAGATAGGTCTGGCGGCGGGTCTCGGGCGCACGCCGGCTGAACAGGCGAAAGGCATCGCCGGAAAAGCGCGCCTCAGCCAGGAACACCGGTAGGGCGCCCACCACCAGCAACAGCAGCGCCCAAGGCGAGAAATGCACCAGCAACACGGCGAAGCTGATCAGGGAAATGAGGTTCTGCAACAGGGTCAGGGACTTGGTCACCAGCGCCAGGGGCCGGATGGAGGCCTCGCGCCGGGCCCGCACCAGCTTGTCGTAGAAGTCGGCGTCCTCGAATTGTGCCAGCGACAGGGTCTGGGCCTTTTCCAGGATCAGCAGATTCACGGTCTGCCCAAGGCGTACCCGCAGCAGCGATTGCTGCACCGACAGCAGCCGCTGGGCGCCCGCCAGGGCCGCCAGTACCCCGGCTTCGGCCAGCACGAACTTCAGTACCGGCCACAGCGGTGCCTGGCCCTGGTCGGCATGCAGCCGCATGGCCGCCACCACGGCATCGACGATGCGCTGCCCCAGCCAGGCGGCCAGCGCCGGTAGCAGGCCGGCGACGAGGGTCGCCAGGATCAGGCCGATCATCAGCGCGGGAGAGGTACTCCAGACCAGGCCGGCAGCGCGGCGCATCTGCTGTTGCACGATAGCGAAGGAGGTCGAGAGGGCCATGGCGGATCTTCGGCGGGGGTCAGCATTAGTCGAGGCGGCGGTCGCCATGTTCCCCAAGCTATGGCAAAAGGCTTACACCGACTGGTGTCACCTGGCCATGTTGCCACCTGCGGGGGCTGCGTAATCTACACCCATCAGCCGCGCAGGATGCGCAGCTCTGAGGTCACGGACGAAGACCAGGCCAGGATGGCGCCTGACAGGATGTTGGGATGGTCGCAACAAAGAACCCGCTTCGGCGGGTTTTTTGTTGGGCGTGATTCAGGGCCGGCGGGTGGACCGAGCAGGGTATGGCAAAAGGCTTACACCAACTGGTGTCACCTGGCCATGTCGCCACCTGCGGGGGCTGCGTAATCTACACCCATCAGCCGCGCAGGATGCGCAGCCCTGAGGTCACGGATGAAGACCAGGCCAGGATGGCGCCTGAC
>Ga0153990_1000061_pt1 | contig 25735 bp, 21 predicted proteins | sample TSNC074MetaG_FD_104739 | JGI IMG/M metagenome (GOLD analysis project Ga0153990, IMG submission 104739) | Attine ant fungus gardens microbial communities from North Carolina, USA - TSNC074 MetaG | ecosystem: Host-associated > Fungi > Mycelium > Unclassified | place: USA: North Carolina, Jones...
CTCCGCCGAGCTGTTTCGCATCCGCAGCTTCGCGGTGGGCATCTTCGGCAATCTCTTCGCCCGCCTCGGCAGCGGCGCCCTGCCCTTTCTCATCCCGCTGCTGTTCCAGGTGGGCCTCGGCTACTCGCCGACCCAGGCCGGCCTGCTGATGATGCCCCTGGCGCTGTCGGCGATGCTGGCCAAGCCCATCGCCGGTCCGCTGATCGGACGCCTCGGCTATCGCCGCCTGCTGGTGGGCAACACCCTGCTGCTGGGTTGCCTGATCGCTAGCCTCGCCCTGATCGGTCCCTCGACGCCCTTCGTCTGGCTGCTCATCCACCTCGGCATCCTCGGCGCGGTGAATTCCATGCAGTTCACCGCCATGAACACCATTACCCTCATCGACCTGCACGACCAGCAGGCGGCCAGCGGCAACAGCCTGCTGTCGGTGGTGATGCAACTGGCCATGAGCTTTGGCGTGGCCTGTGCGGCCGCCTTGCTGGGCGGTTTCCAGGACGACTATGGCGATACCGAGGTGCTGTCCGCCTTTCGCGCGACCTTTCTCTGCGTCGGCGCGCTCTCGATGCTGGCGGCGGCGATCTTCCTGCAGGCCTCGCGGGAGACCGGGCGTCGGGTCAAGCCGCTGGCGGCCGAACCGGAAAAGAGCGCGCAGAACGTCGAGTGAAGCGGGCTCTCGCGCCGCTCGACACGCCATAAACGAAAAACCCCGGCCTGGCCGGGGTTTTTCGTGAGCTTCGGGCGACGTCAGGTGTCAGATGACCTGTACGTGCTCTGCCTGCATGCCCTTCTGGCCTTGCACGACTTCGAAGCTGACCTTCTGGCCTTCAGCCAGGGTCTTGAAACCTTTGCCTTCGATTGCGCGGAAGTGAACGAACACGTCCGGACCGCTCTCGGGAGTAATGAAGCCGTAGCCTTTGGTTTCGTTGAACCATTTGACGGTGCCGTTCTGACGATTCGACATGACGGGTGTTGCTCCTTGGAATAACGGGTTTGTTATGACAGGTGCTGGCGCGGCAGCGCGTTGCATAGACCAGGCACCCGGTACTGAGTTGCAAGGAGTAACAAGAATCGAGCAGCAAGGGGTGGACGGAAAGCCTACCGCCTCAGGTCACGATCGACGGCGACCCAAGCAAACACAGTTCTCGAACTCTACGCCATATTTTTCTGGAAAGCGATTACCCTCCGGAGACCGAAATCGTTTTTGACAAGAGGTAATTTGTCGCGCCATGCAAGGTACTGTGGAGCCGGTTTTCGACCACCCGGACAGCGGCGCAAACCCTCGCCAGTCCTGCTTCCGCGCTTCTTTCCCGCCGTTTCGAATGGCCCGGGCCCACGGCCCGACCATGAAATCCCCCTGCAAGGAATACCGATGAACGTCACCCCTGTGGAACTGCTGATCAGCGATTGCGATGGCGTGCTGGTCGACAGCGAAATCCTCGCCGAACGCGTCGTCCTCGACGGCCTGGCCGCCCATGCACCGCGCGCCGAACTCGAAGCCCTGCTGCACGGGACCTTTGGCCTGACCACCCGGGACATCTTCGCCCTGGTCGAGCAGCGCTTCGGCATCACCCTGCCGCCCGCGCTGTTCAGCGACCTGCGCACCCAGGCGGAAACGCTGATCTCCACCAGCGTGGAAGCCATTCCCGGGGTGAAGCGTGCCCTGGAGAGCATCGACCTGCCGCTGGCGGTCGCCTCCAACAGCCTCAGGCACAGCGTCGAATCCTCGGTCCGCCGGGCCGATCTGGTCGAGCGGGTGGCGGGCCATATCTTCAGCGCCGACATGGTGGCCCAGCCCAAGCCGGCACCCGATGTCTATCTCCTGGCCGCCAGGACGATGGGTGTCGCGCCGGAGTGCTGCCTGGTGATCGAGGACAGCGCCACCGGCGTGCGCGCGGCGCTGGCGGCCGGCATGCGCGTCATCGGCTTCACCGGCGCCAGCCACATTCCGCCCAGCCATGGCGAGACCCTGAGCGCGCTGGGCGTGACCGCCCTGATCGCGCACATGGACGAACTCCCCGCGACCGTCGCCCGCCTCCGCGCCGCCGCCAGCGGCGGGTAATGAAAAAGGGGCCCTCAGGGCCCCTTCGCGTTCCGCCTCGGCGAAATCAGGACAGGACCGCACCCACCGCCTTGGGCAGCGCGACCGGTGCCAGGTCGCCGCTGGCGTTCCAGGCCGACTCGCTCAGCTGGGTTTCCAGCAGCTGGCGATGGATCGCCTCGCGATGCTGTTGCAGGACGATGTCCAGGGCGCGGCTGGGGGTCAGTTCGACGTCGTCGAAGGTGACGATCTGACCCGGCTCCAGGGCGCGCTTGAGCACGCTGTGCTTGAGCAGGCCGATCGGCAGGTGATCCGGGCACTCGGCGATCTTGACCGCTTCGCCGCGCACGCTGTAGCCACCGATGCCGCGCTCGATGACGTCGCCGGCCGCCATGGGCTTCTTCATGATGGCGGCCACGCTCAGGGTCGGCGTGGTGGAGTTGTTGAGCAGGATCTTGCCGCCGGCGATGACGCGTCTCAGGGTCTTGCCGACCTCCAGGGAGCACAGGTGGAAGGGGCGTACCAGCACGTAGTACGGGCCCTTGCCCAGCTTGAAGTACTCGATGGCACCGGCCTGGTCTTCGTCATGGCGACCGACCACGAAGACGCCACCGGCGGAGTAGCCGCTGGGGATCACGTAGTCGACGATGGGCTGGCCCAGTTGCTCGGCCATCTGCGCGAGGATGTTGGCGCTGTCCTGCAGGTTGGTCGAATTCAGGCCTTCCAGCCCCTGGCGGGTGATGGTGGCGCCATAGTTGTTACCGACCACCACCTGCTCGATCTGCACCTTGGTGCCGTCGGTGAAGGAGGTGGTCTGGTCGACGCTGGTGCCCTGGCGCGCGGACCAGTAGGCCATGTCTTCCGGCGTCGGGTTGTGGTTCAGATAGCCCTTCATGTTGCCGTAGACCAGCGGCTTGAAGCCCATCTGCACGGCCTCTTCGTGCAGCGCCGCCAGCGAGCCCGGCTGGTCGCCCTCGGCCTCGGTCAGGAAGCCCTTGCCGGCCAGGTAGGAACCGGTCGTCACCTGCAGTTCGGCATTGATGGTGACCACCTTGATGCCGGCCTCGAAGGCGCGCTCGATGATCTCGGTGCCGTGGTAGGGGTCGCCGCTGCACTCCACCAGCAGGTCGCAATGATCGATGAGATCCGCCACCGACTGGGTGAGCGCCTCGGTCAGCGGATAGTCGGTGACGGTGGCGATGGGCCGGCGGGTCAGGACGCGGGTCACGGTCATGTCGTCATAGTGACGGCTGATGAGCCGGGCCAGGCAGCGCGAGATCATGCCGGTACCGACGATGCCGATACGGGTGACAGGGGATTGGGAGGACATAGGATCGATTCCTTTCAAAGAGAATGTCGGTAGCGAGCAAAGCCACCATGCGAAGTGCCGACCCCAACTACATGTCCGATCTCTTGCAAATGGAAAAAAGCTTCCATCAGAAATTCTTTGACTGGGATCAATCTTTCCGTGCGACTCGAAGCCAAATCAAAAATTCATGACTTCGTAACAGATAGCGACCAATGGCTGCAGATCGCCACCTTTTTCCTTGCCGTCCAGCGACGGCCGTTCAACTCGTCGGTTCAGCGCGCCCCGTGCCCGAGTCACCGCGCGCCCAATAGCCGCGGCGGAACAGGTCACGTTCGCCCAGGACCAGCAACAGCACCAGGAAGCCCAGCATGGCCACGCTGACGCTGACGATCAGCTCCAGCAGGCCGACCGGCTTGGGCAACAGGAAACTCAGCAGGGCCACTGCGCTGCCCGCGCTGAACCAGCGCAGCAGCAGCGACAGGTGCAGGCCGGCCAGGGAGTGGCGATAGAGCGCCAGCGCCATGAATACCGCCTGCAGGAAGGCTCCGGTGGTAAAGGAGTAGGCCAGTCCCTGGGCACCGAATGGCCGATAGACAACAGCGTCCAGGGCCACGGTGATGAAGGAGCTGGCCAGGGTGGCGTAGAGGAAGGTGCGGGCGCGTTGCTGCGACAGCAGGGCACGCCCCCACAGCAGGGCCAGCCCCATCCAGGGCAGACCCAGGGCATAGGCCACCACCAGGGTCGCGGTCGCCGCGCTCTGCTCGGCGCCAAAGGCCCCGCGCTCCAGCAGCACCTTGACCACCGGCTCCGAGTAGCTGAACAGCACCACGGCGGCCGGCACCAGGAACAGCAGGGTCCCGAGCAGCGCCTTGCGCATCAGCGCGCTGTACTTGTCGGCATTGCCCTCGTTCCAGCTGCGGGTCAGCTCGGGAAAGATCATCGCCAGGATGGACAGCGCATAGAGCGTCAGCGGAATGGTCACGATGCGGTAGGAGAAGGACAGCATGGTGATGTTGCCCTCCGCCAGCAGCGAGGCGAAGAAGCGCTCCGCCAGCATGCAACCCTGCTGGGCGCCGGCGGCGAGCAGCACGGGAGCGAAGGTCAGGGCGAAGGGACTGCCCTCGGGCTTCTCGAAGGCCACCGAACGCTGGCCAAGATAGCCCAGGCGGCGGTGCTGGATGACGATCAGCAGCACCTGGGGCAGCAGCATGCCGGTGAACAGCGCGATACCGCTCGGCTGCAGGATGACGATGGCCAGGATGGCGCCCAGATTGAGCATCAGGGTGCGGGTCATCGGCAGGATGAAGATGCGATCGAGGTTGAGCAGCGCGCCCTGGCAATAGAGGACGGCCTGCACGCAGATCAGCAGGGTACCGACGGCGAAGACCAGCTTGCCGGTCTCGACCTGCTCGTCGCTCCAGCCCGGCGCCAGGGCATGCATCAGCCAGGGACTGGCGAGGACGCCGATCACCGACAACAGCAGGCCGAACAGGCCGATGCGCCAGTACAGCCAGCGACCGACCTGCTCGTACTGGGCGTTGCAGCGGTCGCGGATGCGTTGCAGATAGGGAATCATGGCATCGCGCAGGGCGAGGCCGAAGAAGCTCTCGAAGAACACCGGCAGGATGAGCGCGACAAAGATCAGGTCGGCTTCCCAGCTCACGCCGAATTGGCGGGCGATCAGCAGGTCGCGCAGGAACCCCAGCAGAAAGCTGGCGACCGTGATGGCCAGGATGATGAGGGTCGAACTCACGCCCGCACCTCGATCGACCCAGACGGGCCAAGCGCGGCAATAAGCGGACGGATAAAGATGGCAGGCATTGGCGGTCTCGTTCCGTGAGCCGGAGGTGATCCGGATAAAGGCGGGCAGTGATGCCCGTTTGGTCCAGACTCAGAGACCAGCTTCCGCGCTTAAGTTTCCCGAGGCAAATCTGGAGACACGCAGAAATGTCGAACGATTGGCAAATTGCCATGAGTGACCGAAGGCTGACCGCCGAGCGGTAGTCCTTGCAATCCCGCGGCAAGCCAACTACTGTATATATAACCAGATACAGAATACGAGGTGACGCATGGCCGTCGAAGTGTTGTATCGCAGCAGCCGAGATCCGGAGCGCCTGTTCATGGATAAAGCCGAAGCCGATCGTCACGACAAGATGTTGGAGCTGGCCGAGTCGCTCGCCAGCGTATTGGACAAGGCCGTACCCGGTCTTGCCGAGAAGCAGTGCGAAGACCTGGGGCTGTTCATGGCCCGCAATCGCGAGGTCTTCGCCCGGGCGTTTCGCAACCAGCCGGATGCCCTGGGCGAGTTGGACCTGCCCAGCTAGCAAGGGGCGCTGCCCCTCGGGTAGCCTGGGAAGAGATCTGAGCCGGAGAAAGCCTCTTGTCCCTTCCCATCATCTTCGATACCGATCCTGGCGTGGACGACGCCCAGGCCATCGCCCTGCTGTTTGCCGATCCCGCCTTCGAGGTGATCGGGCTGACCACCACCTTCGGCAATGTGCCGGTCACCACGGCGACCCGCAACGCCCTGCTGCTCACTGAACTGGCCGGCCGGGACACACCCGTCGCGGCTGGGGTGGCCGAGCCTCTGGTCAAGCCGGCCGGCAACCACGCCCTGCACGTGCATGGCCAGGATGGCCTGGGCAACCAGCAGCTGCCCACACCAAGCCAGACACCCCATGCCCTGGATGCGGCGCGCTTCATCGTCGAGCAGACCCGCCTGCGACCGGGCGAGATCACCCTGGTGGCGGTCGGGCCGCTGGGCAACCTGGCCCTCGCCCTGGCGCTGGATCCCACGGTCGCCCAGCGCGTCCGCGAGGTGGTGGTGATGGGCGGCGCCATCGTCGAGCCGGGCAACGTCACGCCGGTGGCCGAAGCCAACATCTTTTCCGACCCCCATGCCGCGGCGCGGGTCTTCGCCGCTCCCTGGCCGCTGACCCTGGTCGGCCTCGATGCCACCCACCGCGCCGTGCTCGATCCGCCCCGCCTGCAGCGCATCGCGGCGCGCCAGGGCGCCCTCGGCGAGGTGCTCGCCCGCAGCTATGACTTCTATGCGGACTTCTACCGCAGCGTGAAGGACATCGACGGCTGCCATCCCCACGACAGCTGCGCCCTCGCCTATCTGCGCCGCCCCGAGCTGTTCCACACTGCTCGCGGTCACCTCAGCGTCGGCACCGAAGGCCTGGCGGAAGGCCAGACCTTTTTCGCCCCCGAGGGGCGCGCCTACCTGGACGGGCGCTGGTCCGGCAATCCGCTGGTCACGGTCTGCCTGGGCATGGATGGCGCCGCCATGGTGGCCTGGATGGAAGAGGTCCTGACCGCAGCGGAGCGGTAATCGGTCACGAATCCGTCAGAAGAGCGTGCCAGAGCGGCCCGGGGCCGCGCAACTGAGAGCCATGCACGCAACGCGATTGCAGCAGTGAGGTAGAAAGCCGCTCTGGATTTCTACCTACCGCCCCGGCGGACGACTGCGCAAAGGATTGCCCATGGCTCGCTACGATCTCCTGCTCAGCGGCAGCTGCCGCGACGATGTTTCCCCCGACACCCTGAGGATCAGCCTGCTCTATCAGCTCAAGCTGGCACCGGAGCAGGTGGAGCGCCTGCTGCCCCCGGCCAGGGGTGTCCTCAAGCGGGATCTGGCCAGCGCGCAAGCCCACGAATGGGTCGAGCGGCTGCGGGATACGGGACTGGATGTCCATCTGGTCGAACGCCAGGAATCCACCCCCGTCGCCCAGGACCTCGATCTGCAGGCGCGTCTGGCCGCGTTGCAGGCAGCGGGCCTGCCGCGCCCGGCCTTCTCCCTGGGTGAGCGCCTGCAACTGCTGGCGGCCGTGCTCCTCGGCCTGACGCTCAGCCTGCTCTATCTGCTGCCGGGCCTGGCCGGATTGCTGCTGGCGATCTGTGCCCTGGCGGCCTTCATCACTCTGCTGCACCAGGATATCGTCGTCGCCTGTGGCCTGGCCCTGCCGCTGGCCGGCCTGGGCGCCTGGCTGGCCCTGGGCTTTCTGGCGCCGCGCCCGGGCCGAGGCACAGAAGCCGCCGCCGAACGGCCGCTGACGCCAGCCCAGGAGCCGGCGCTGCACTCGCTGATCGCAGCGCTCTGCCAGGCCATGGGGGTCTGCCCGCCTCGGCGCCTGCTGCTGACAGCGGAGGTCGACAACCGCTTCGCGGTCAGGACCCGGACGCTGCGCCTGGGTCTGCCGCTGATGACGGCCCTCACCCGCGATCAGTACCTGGCCAGCCTCGCCCATGTGCTGGGGCACCAGGTGAGCGGTCTGGATCGTCTGGGGGGCGCCCTGCTCAATGCCTGCCTCGCGCAACTGGAACGCCTCGGCCAGGCGGCGTCCCGAGGGCTCCTCGCCCGCGTCGCCCGTGGCTGGGCCCGCCTGCTCTTTGCCAGCGGCCAGCGCCTCACCCACACCGCCAGCCAGCGCCGGGAAGCCCGCGCCGATCATTACCAGGTCCTGCTGGGCGGCAGCGCGGCCTTTCGCACAACGGCGCGCCAGACGCGCCTGGCCCAGCAGGCCTGGCGTGAAGCCAGACGGCGCAGCCTGACGGCACCCGCGGCCCAGGGCCTGGTCGGCAATCTGCTGGAGTTGCACGCGGCCCTGCTGGCTCGCCAGACGCTCTCCCCCACGCCGACCTCCGCCAGCAGCCGCTACTGGGGTCGTCATCCGGCGGATCGGCAGCGGATCGCCTGGGCCGAGCGGCATCCGCTCCCCGGACTGCTGGACGACCGGCGCCCTGCCAGTGCCCTGCTGGAGCAGCCCGATGCGCATGGCCGCGCCCTGACCCTGCTGGTCCATCGCCTGGCCGGCCGCCAGCCCGAGGCGGAGCCAGCGGCCACGGTGGCCACGCTGGTTCCGGAACCGGTCCAGGACAGTGACACGGACCTGCAGCGCTGGAGTGGCCATGCCTGGCCCGATTGCCCCTGGCTACCCCTGCACCTGCCGCTGGAGCGGACCACCCGCGCCCTTGAGGCAGACACTGTCCGCGAACGCATCCTGCTGCTGGCCGCCGGCACTGCGGACGCCTGGCAGGAAGCGGAAAAGCAAAGCCAGCGGCGCTGCCTGCTGGCCTTCTACGAAGAGCTGCACAGTCATGGACTGGCCCACGTCGTTCACGGCGAAGGGGCGTTCAACCAGGAGCACCTGCAGGAGTATCGGGCCATCGATACCTGGCAGACCGCCGCGCGCCAGCAGTTGCTGGCCGTGGCGCCGCTCTATCGGCAACGCATCGAACGGGCCCTGGCCCAGCGTCTGCCCGGCCAGGAGCAGGCTGCCGAGCTCTATCGGCTGCTGCTCACCCTGGCCGAGCGCTATCCGGACGTGGAGCGCCTGCGCGAGGCGCGCCTGCTGGTGAAGGAATACCGCACCCTGCAGCGGCGACCGCAGGGCCCCAGTCAGATCAATGCCCTGTGCGAATTCGCCAAGCAGGATTATCGACGTCGGGTCGCGGACTGGCTGGCCTGCGACCTGCCCCTGCCTCCCGCCATCGCCACGGTCAGCCTGGGCGACTACCTGCAGCGTCACTGCCCCCGGCTCGATCTAGCCGAGGATTCCCTCTCCGCGGTCTATCGCCACAGCGCCGAGCTGCTGCCTGCGCTCCACACCCTGCACCAGCGTCTCTGGCTGCTCCTCGCCCGCGCCTGCCTGGCCGCCGAAGCCGATCAGGTGTCGCTGCAACAAAGCGCCTGAGCCTGACTGCGGGCCATAAAAAAAGGCCCCATACGGGGCCTTTTCCTGCAGCGCGGGATCAGTTGACCTTGGGATCCAGCTCGCCGCGGGCATAGCGCTCGAACATGGCGTCCAGGGAGATCGGCTTGATCTTGGAGGCCTGGCCGGCGGTGCCGAAGGCTTCGTAACGGGCGATGCAGACGTCGCGCATGGCGGTGACGGTCTTGGCCAGGTACTTGCGCGGGTCGAACTCGCTACGATTCTTGGCCATGAACTCGCGGATGGCACCGGTGGAGGCCAGACGCAGGTCGGTGTCGATGTTGACCTTGCGGACCCCGTACTTGATGCCTTCGACGATCTCCTCGACCGGCACGCCGTAGGTTTCCTTGATGTCGCCACCGTACTCGTTGATGATCTTCAGCCACTCCTGGGGCACCGAGCTGGAGCCGTGCATGACCAGATGAGTGTCCGGGATACGCGCATGGATTTCCTTGATGCGCTGGATCGACAGGGTGTCCCCGGTCGGCGGCTTGGTGAACTTGTAGGCGCCGTGGCTGGTGCCGATGGCGATGGCCAGGGCGTCGACCTTGGTGGCCTTGACGAACTGGGCGGCTTCTTCCGGATCGGTCAGCAGCTGGCTGTGATCCAGGGTGCCTTCGGCGCCCACGCCGTCTTCTTCACCGGCCATGCCGGTTTCCAGGCTGCCCAGGCAGCCCAGCTCGCCTTCCACGGACACGCCGCAGGCATGGGCGAAGGCCACGGTCTGCTGGGTGACGCGCACGTTGTAGTCGTAGTCGGACGGCGTCTTGCCGTCGGCCATCAGCGAGCCGTCCATCATCACCGAGGAGAAGCCCAGCTGGATGGAGCGCTGGCAGACGTCGGGGCTGGTGCCGTGGTCCTGGTGCATGACCACCGGGATGTGCGGGAATTCTTCCACCGCGGCCAGGATCAGGTGACGCAGGAAGGGAGCGCCGGCGTACTTGCGGGCACCGGCGGAGGCCTGAACGATGACCGGCGAATCGGTCTTGTCGGCGGCTTCCATGATGGCGCGCATCTGCTCGAGGTTGTTGACGTTGAAGGCCGGGACGCCGTAGCCGAATTCGGCGGCGTGATCCAGCAGCTGACGCATGCTGACGAGTGCCATTGGTGATTATCTCCCTACAAAGGCGGTGGTGGCGCCAGCCTGCATGAGCGGCTGGCAGGGTTCAAGCGGCCGACCCCTGGCCGCCCTGGATTAATCGGTTCAGCTGACATTCGCCGCTTCAAGGCGTCCGGCAGCCGCGGCCGATGAGGTCGTTGTTGGCGATCCAGTAGACGAGTCCCTGGTCGCCGCGGATATGCAAAGCCACCAGCCCGTCGGTATAGGACTGGCCATCGGTGGCCGGTTCGCGGTTGAGATGGCGGATCAGCCCATCGCCTTCCAGCTTGAGGTCGACGATGGACTGGCTGCGATCCACATAGCGCCAGTCGAAGGCCGCCTTGGAATCGCAGACCCAGTGGGTCCAGCCGCCCGTCTGCTGCGCGCCGCGACCGGCACAGCCGGTCAGCACGGCGAGACCCAGCAGACCGAGGGCGAGCGTGCGCCCCTTCACTGGGCGCAACCGCTGGCAGGACGGCTGGCGTTGCCATTGAGCGTATCGACCCGCTCGCCATTCTGCGCCGTGGGCGTGGCGGCTGCCGCCGGTGGCGGCGCGAACACCGCGCAGGCCTTGTCGGCATTGCCACCGGCGCAACCGGCCAGCATCAGGACAGCGGAACAGACGAGCAGCGGCGTACGCATGGCGATTACTCCTGGGCGCGTTGCTGGAGGACTTCGACGGCCGGCAGAACCTTGCCCTCGACGAACTCGAGGAAGGCGCCGCCACCGGTGGAGATATAGGAAACCTTCTCGCCGATGCCGTACTTGTCGATGGCGGCCAGGGTGTCGCCACCCCCGGCGATGGAGAAGGCGTCGCTGTCGGCGATGGCCTGGGCCAGGGTGCGGGTGCCTTCGCCGAACTGGTCGAATTCGAAGACGCCCACCGGACCGTTCCAGAGGATGGTCTTGGCAGACTTGAGCAGGTCGGCGAATTGCTGGGCGCTGACCGGGCCGATGTCGAGGATCATGTCGTCGTCGGCCACGTCGTTGATCGACTTGGTAGTGGCCTGGGCGGTCTCGGCGAATTCCTTGGCGACCACCACGTCCACCGGCAGCGGCACGCTGACCTTGGCGGCGATGGCCTTGGCGGTGTCCACCAGATCGGCTTCGTACAGCGACTTGCCGACCTTGTAGCCGGCCGCGGCGAGGAAGGTGTTGGCGATGCCGCCGCCGACGATCAGCTGGTCGCAGATCTGCGCCAGGGAGTTGAGCACGTCCAGCTTGGTGGAGACCTTGGAGCCGGCGACGATGGCGGCCATCGGGCGGGCGGGATTGCCCAGCGCCTTGCCCAGGGCGTCCAGCTCGGCGGCCAGCAGCGGACCGGCCGCGGCGACCTTGGCGAACTTGGCCACGCCATGGGTCGAACCCTCGGCGCGGTGGGCGGTGCCGAAGGCGTCCATGACGAAGATGTCGCACAGGGCGGCGTATTTCTTCGCCAGCTCATCGGCGTTCTTTTTCTCGCCCGCGTTGAAGCGCACGTTCTCCAGCAGCACCAGCTGACCCGGCTCCACCTGGACGCCGTCCAGGTAGTCCTTCACCAGGGGCACCTCGCGGCCCAGGGCCTTGCTCAGGTAGGCCGCGACCGGGGCCAGGCTGTTTTCCTCGCTGAACTCGCCCTCGGTGGGACGACCCAGGTGCGAGCAGACGATCACCGCGGCCCCTTTTTCCAGGGCCAGCTTGAGGGTCGGCAGGGCGGCGACCAGGCGGGCATCGCTCTTGATCTGGCCTTCCTTCACCGGAACGTTGAGGTCTTCGCGAATCAGGACGCGCTTACCCTTCAGATCGAGGTCGCTCATTTTCAACACGGACATACAGGCAATCCCTTAGTTGTGCTTGTTTCAGGTGGGCTTGGCGATGCGCAGCCAATGGCCGGCGACGTCGAGCATGCGGTTGGCGAAGCCCCATTCGTTGTCGAACCACACCAGCAGATTGACCAGCCGGGGGCCGGAAACGCGGGTCTGGCTGCCATCGACGATGGCGGAATGGGGATCGTGGTTGAAATCGCAGGAGGCGTGAGGCAACTCGGTGTAGTCGATCAGCCCGGCCAGGGGACCGCTCTGGGCGGCGTCACGCAACAGGGTGTTGAGCGCCGGCGCGGTGGTGTCGCGGCCGACGATGCAGGTGATGTCCAGGCAGGAGACGTTGACCGTGGGTACGCGCACGGCGCGGGCCTGGATGCGCCCGCCGAGCTCGGGCAGCAGGCGTTCGATGCCGCGCGCCAGGCCGGTCGCCACCGGGATGATCGACTGGAACGCCGACCGCGTCCGCCGCAGATCTTCGGCATGGTAGGCGTCGATCACGGGCTGGTCGTTCATGGCCGAGTGGATCGTGGTGATGGAGACGTACTCCAGACCCAGGGTCTCGTGCAAAAGTTTCAGCACCGGGACGCTGCAATTGGTGGTGCAGGACGCATTCGAGACCAGCGTCTCGTCACCGCGCAGGGCCTGCTGGTTGACGCCATAGACCACGGTGGCGTCGACGTCGGTCTCGCTGACCATGGGCTGGGAGAACAGCACCCGCGGCGCGCCGGCGGCGAGAAAGCGTCCGGCCTCGGCACGGGTACTGAAGGCGCCGGAGCATTCCAGCACCAGATCGACGTCCAGTGCGCGCCAGTCCACCCGCTCGGGCTCCGCCTCGCGGCGGATCTCCAGGGCCTGGTCGCCGATGCGCAGGCGTTCGCCGTCCAGCGCCACCCGCCCGGGAAAGCGGCCATGGGTGGAGTCGAAGCGGGTCAGGTATTCGAGACTGGGCCGGTCGGCCAGATCGTTGAGGGCGACGATGGCGAGCTCGCTCGCCGCACCGCGCTCGTGCAGGGCACGCAACACGCAACGACCGATGCGACCGTAGCCGTTGAGAGCGAGGCGATAGCGAGCGGAACTCATGCGTGAACGGACTCGGGCGCAAGCGAAAGGCCGATTATGCGGCGGTTCGACGACGAATGGGAGTCGCGAGCGTAGTCAGGGCGACTTTCGCACTACAAAAAGGCGCTCTCCTTGGCAGACAGGAAAGAAATCCAGCCTCTGGCCAGACGCCCCTGCCGCAGCCACGGCGTCTTGCGGTCTGCAGGGGGAAGTCCGCAGGTAGCCCCAGGGGCGGAGGGACTACCTGGTTCAGCGGCCATGGCCTGACAAAAATCGTCATCCAGGCGTGATAGAGCGGAGCCATGACCCAGATCAAAATCCCCACTTGTTGTGGTGTAGAAATTCAAAAACACCATATGTAGTATCTTGACCGAACTTGAGACCCAAGTCGAACTCAAAGGAAAAGACCCGCGCCGCCCGGCAGATCCCGGCTGGCGACAGGCTTTTTCCTTTGAGTTCGCCCCACTACGGACAGGAGTCAGCCATGACCATCACCATCTACAGCAAGCCCGCCTGCGTGCAGTGCAACGCCACCTATCGCGCCCTGGATCGCCAGGGCATCGCCTACCAGGTGGTGGACATCGAGCAGGACGCCAAGGCGCGCCAGACCGTGGAATCTCTGGGCTATCGCCAGGTACCGGTAGTGGTGGCCGGTGACGACCACTGGGCCGGCTTCCGCCCGGACAAGCTCGGCCAGCTAGTGGCCTGAGGCCAGGGCCATGGGCGAGCTGCTGTATTTCTCCAGCACCTCGGAGAACACCCACAGATTCGTCGAGAAACTCGGACTGCCGGCGCGGCGTATCCCCCAGGATCCCGCCGCCGAACCGCTCAAGGCCCGCGAGCCCTACATCCTGGTCTTGCCGACCTATGGCGGCGGCGGCAGCAAGGGCGCGGTGCCCAAGCCGGTGATCCACTTTCTCAACGATCCGCACAATCGTGCCCTGATCCGCGGCGTCATCGCCGCCGGCAACACCAACTTCGGCGAGGGCTACTGCCTGGGCGGACGCATCGTCGCCCAGAAATGCGCGGTACCCCTGCTCTACCAATTCGAATTGCTCGGCACGACGGAAGACGTCGACCGGGTGCGCACGGGAGTAAACGACTTTTGGCAACGTCAGGCCTGACCCCGACCGGCAGCGAGGCGGACTACCACGCGCTCAACGCTATGCTCAATCTCTACGGCCCCAACGGCGAGCTGCAGCTGGACAAGGACCGCCAGGCGGCGCGCCAGTACTTCCTGCAGCACGTCAACCAGAACACCGTGTTCTTCCATAACCTGGACGAAAAACTCGACTACCTGGTGGACAAGGGCTACTACGAGGCGGCGGTGCTGGAGCAATACGCCCCGGTCTTCGTCAAGGCGCTGTTCGAGCGTGCCTACGCCTACAAATTCCGCTTCCAGAGCTTCCTGGGCGCCTTCAAGTACTACACCAGCTACACCCTCAAGACCTTCGACGGCCAGCGCTACCTGGAACGCTACGAAGACCGGGTGTGCATGGTCGCCCTGAGTCTGGCCCGTGGTGACGAGGGCCTGGCCGAGTCGCTGGTGGACGAGATGATCAGCGGGCGCTTCCAGCCAGCCACGCCGACCTTTCTCAACGCCGGCAAGCGCCAGCGCGGCGAGTTGGTGTCCTGCTTCCTGTTGCGCATCGAAGACAACATGGAGTCCATCGGCCGCGCGGTGAATTCGGCGCTGCAGCTGTCCAAGCGTGGCGGCGGCGTGGCCTTCCTGCTGAGCAACGTGCGCGAGGTCGGGGCGCCGATCAAGCGCATCGAGAACCAGTCCTCCGGCATCATCCCGATCATGAAGCTCCTGGAAGACGCCTTCTCCTACGCCAACCAGCTCGGTTCGCGCCAGGGCGCCGGGGCCGTCTATCTCAATGCCCACCACCCGGACATCCTGAGATTCCTCGATACCAAGCGCGAGAACGCCGACGAGAAGATCCGCATCAAGACCCTGTCCCTCGGCGTGGTCATCCCGGACATCACCTTCGAGCTGGCCAAGCGTAACGCCGACATGTACCTGTTCTCGCCCTACGACGTGGAACGGGTCTATGGCGTACCCTTCGCCGACATCAGCGTGAGTGACAAGTACGCCGAGATGGTGGCCGATGCGCGCATCCGCAAGCGCAAGATCAACGCCCGGGAATTCTTCCAGACCCTGGCGGAGATCCAGTTCGAATCCGGCTACCCGTACCTGATGTTCGAAGACACGGTGAATCGCACCAATCCCATCGCCGGGCGCATCAACATGAGCAACCTCTGCTCGGAGATCCTCCAGGTCAACACCCCCAGCCGCTTCGACGAAGACCTGGGCTACGAGCATGTCGGCCAGGACATCTCCTGCAACCTGGGCTCGCTGAACATCGCCCGCACCATGGATTCGCCGGATCTGGGCCGCACCGTGGAAACCGCCATCCGCGGCCTCACCGCGGTCTCGGAAATGAGCGACATTCGCTGCGTACCCTCGGTGGCCGCCGGCAACGCCGCCTCCCACGCCATCGGCCTGGGGCAGATGAACCTGCACGGTTACCTGGCCCGCGAGCACATCCACTACGGCTCGGCCGAAGGCCTGGATTTCACCAATCTGTACTTCTACACCGTCACCTACCATGCGGTGCGCGCCTCCAATCGCCTGGCCATCGAACGCGGCCAGAGCTTCCAGGGCTTCGCCGATTCCAAGTACGCCAGCGGCGAGTATTTTGATCAGTACACCGAGGGCGACTTCACCCCGCGCACCCCGCGGGTGGCCGAGTTGTTCGAGGTGGCCGGCATCCGCCTGCCGACCCGCGCGGACTGGCAGGAACTCAAGGCCTCGGTGATGGCGCACGGGTTGTTCAACCGCAACCTCCAGGCCATCCCGCCAACCGGCTCGATTTCCTACATCAACCACTCCACCTCGAGCATCCACCCCATCGTCGCCAAGGTGGAGATCCGCAAGGAAGGCAAGCTGGGCCGCGTCTACTACCCGGCGCCTTACCTGGCCGACGACAACCAGGAGTTCTACCAGGACGCCTACGAGATCGGCCCGGAAAAGATCATCGACACCTATGCCGAGGCCACCCGCCATGTCGACCAGGGACTGTCGCTGACGCTGTTCTTCCGCGACACCGCTACCACCCGCGACATCAATCGGGCGCAGATCTACGCCTGGAAGAAGGGCATCAAGACGCTCTATTACATCCGCCTGCGCCAGGCCGCCCTGGAAGGCACCGAGGTGCAGGGCTGCGTGTCCTGCAGCCTGTGAGGAAAAGGTCATGAATGCAGCTATGAACGCCCCGCGCCTGAATCGCATCAACGCCATCAACTGGAACCGCATCCAGGACGAGAAGGACCTGGAGGTGTGGAATCGCCTGACCGGCAACTTCTGGCTGCCGGAAAAGATCCCGCTGTCCAACGACATCCCCTCCTGGGCGACCCTGACGCCCAAGGAGCAGCAGCTGACCATCCGCGTCTTCACCGGCCTGACCCTGCTGGACACCATCCAGAACGCCGTGGGCGCCCCGACCCTGCTGGCCGACGCCGTCACCCCCCACGAGGAAGCGGTGATCGCCAACATCGGCTTCATGGAAGCCGTGCATGCGCGCTCCTACAGCTCGATCTTCTCCACCCTCTGCTCGACGCCGGACGTGGACGAGGCCTATCGCTGGAGCGAGGAGAATCCCTATCTGCAGACCAAGGCCGACCTGATCCTCGCGCGCTACCACGCCGAGGACCCGTTGCTGCGCAAGGTGGCCAGCGTCTTCCTGGAGTCCTTCCTCTTCTATTCGGGCTTCTATCTGCCGATGTACTGGTCCAGCCGCGCCAAGCTGACCAACACCGCCGACCTGATCCGCCTGATCATTCGCGACGAGGCGGTGCACGGTTACTACATCGGCTACAAATTCCAGCAGGCCCTGGCCAAGGAAAGTCCGGAGCGCCGCCAGCAGGTCAAGGATTTCGCCTACGAACTGCTGCAGGACCTCTATGACAACGAGGTGGCCTACACCGAGGACCTCTACGACAGCGTCGGCTGGAGCGAGGACGTGAAGAAATTCCTCCACTACAACGCCAACAAGGCGCTGATGAACCTGGGCTTCGAAGCGCTGTTCCCCAGCAGCATGACCGACGTCAGCCCGGCGATCCTCGCCGCCCTGTCGCCCAGCGCCGACGAGAACCACGACTTCTTTTCCGGCTCGGGTTCGTCCTATGTCATCGGCAAGGCGGTCAGTACCGAAGACGACGATTGGGATTTCTGAGCCAGCCTCCTGCTTCGTCAAGCACCCTCTTCCTCCGAAAGAGGGTTGGGATGAGGCCGCCCCGGGCGACGAAGCCCTCAGTGGAAAAGGCTGCGCCGTTTTCCACGCTACGGTGCTGAGCCGGCCGCCTGCTCCGACAAGCCCCCTCTCCCCCTGGGAGAGGGTTGGGGTGAGGGCACCCCTCGCGACGAAGCTCTAGTGGAAAAGACTGCGCCGTTTTCCACGCTACGATGCTGAACCGGCCTGCTCCGGCAAGCCCCCTCTCCCCCTGGGAGAGGATTGGGGTGAGGGTGCCGCTCGCCGCGAAGTCCCCAGCAGAAAAGGCTGCGCCGTTTTCCACGCCACGACGCTAGTAATACGGCTTATCGCGGCCATGGGCCGCTCCTACAGGGCAGTGCTACTTTTGTAGGAGCGGCCCATGGCCGCGATAACTCTCTACCTCAGCGGTCCCGTCCGAAAACGGCCAGTCACCCCTCCCCGGCGGTGCTAACCTGCCGCCATGAACGCCTTCCCCGATATTCCCGCCTTCGAACGCGCCCGCCTGGCGCGGGATCCGCGCTTCGACGGCCTGTTCTACACCGCGGTGCTCACCACCGGCATCTACTGCCGGCCGGTGTGCCCGGCGCAACCGCCACGCCCGGAAAACGTCAGCTACTACCCCAGCGCCGCAGCCGCCGAGGCCGCGGGCTATCGCCCCTGCCTGAGATGCCGCCCGGAGCTCTCCCCCGCCGGCGGCCACTGGCAACGCGGCGACGCCACCCTGGCCCGCGCCCTGCGACTGATGGACGAAGGCCTGGACGACGGCGGCCTGCCCGCCCTCGCCGCCCGCCTCGACCTCAGCGAACGCCAGTTGCGCCGGCTGTTCGTCGAGCGCCTGGGCGCCGCCCCTCTGGCGGTGCTCACCACCCGCCGACTGCTGTTCGCCAAGCAATTGCTCAGCGAGACCCGGCTGCCCATCACCGAGGTGGCCCTGGCCGCCGGCTTCGGTAGTCTCAGACGCTTCAACACCGCCTTTCGCGACGCCTACGGCCTGGCCCCCAGTCAGGTGCGCAAGGGTCAGGCCGCGGCTTCGCCGGTGCTGGTCCTGCGCCTGGCCTATCGACCGCCCTACGACTTCGCCGCCCAGCTGGATTTTCTCCGCGGCCACGCCCTGCCCGGCGTCGAGGTGCTGGACGACACCAGCTACGCCCGGGTGATCGGCACCCCCGAGCAGCCGGGCTGGCTGCGCGTCTCGGCCTGGGACGCCGACACGCCGGCGCTGCGCCTGGAATTGCACGGTGCCGCCCCTGGAGAGCTGCAGGCCGCGGTGGCGCGTATTCGCCGCATGTTCGATCTGGACGCCGATCCCGAAGCCATCGCCCAGGGTCTGGCGGTCGATCCAACCCTGGCGGAACTGGTGGCGCGCCGCCCGGGCCTGCGCCTGCCCAGTGGCTGGGACGGCTTCGAGATCGCCGTGCGCGCCGTCATCGGCCAGCAGGTCAGCGTGGTGGCAGCGACCACCATGACCGCCCGGGTGGTGCAGCGCTTCGGTCGTCCCTGGGGCGAGCCTGGTCACGAGGCCAGTCGACCGCCAGCCGGTCTGCATCACTTCTTTCCCACGGTGGATGCCCTGGCCGATGCCGCCCTGGAAGACCTCACCGGCCTCGGCCTGATCCGCGCCCGCGCCGGCACCCTCGGCACCGTGGCCCGGGCCTTGCGCGCCGGCGAGGTGGACTTCGACACCGGGCGCACCCTGGACGATTTCGCCCGGCGCTGGATCGCGCTCAAGGGCATAGGGCCCTGGACCGCCCAGTACATCGCCCTGCGTGCCCTGGCCCATCCCGATGCCTGCCCGGTGGAAGACCTGGTGCTGCAGAAGCGGCTGGCGCCGCCCGGCGAGCGCCTGACCGCCAAGGCCTTGTACGCCCGCGCCGAAGCCTGGCGGCCCTGGCGTGCCTACGGGGTGATGCAGGTCTGGCGCGAAGCCACCTGGAAGGCGCCCGCCGACGCCCCCGCCGAACCCGTTCCCACCCGTCTCGCCAAGGAGTCGCCCCGATGATCGCCTACTGCCTGCTGGACAGCCCAATAGGTACGCTCACCCTGGCCGCCGACGACAGTGGCCTGCGCGTGGTGGAGTTTCCCGAGAATCGCTACCTGGCCAAGCGCGACGCCAGCTGGAGCGCCGCCGACCACCCCATCCTCGACCTGGCCCGCGAGCAGCTGGGCGAGTACTTCGCCGGGCAGCGCCGGACCTTCGAGCTGCCCCTGGCACCGCGCGGCACCCCCTTCCAGCTGGCGGTCTGGCAGGCCCTGGCGGAGATCCCCCACGGCCGGACCTGGAGCTATGGTCAACTCGCCAGCCATCTCGGCCGACCCCAGGCGATGCGCGCGGTGGGCGCCGCCAACGGGCGCAATCCGCTGCCCATCGTGCTGCCCTGCCACCGGGTGATAGGGGCGTCCGGCGCCCTGACCGGCTTTGGCGGCGGCCTGCCGACCAAGCAATTCCTGCTGGAACTGGAAGGCGCACTGCCGCAGCCGCGGGATCTCTTCGCCGCCTCCCAGCCAGGCACTGCGCCAGAATCTGCCTGTTAAAAGGCTCTAGAATGCACCTTTCGGCGCTTGAGCCGGTGCAACCCTGTAGCGCACACTGGAGCTTTCGATTCGCAAGGACGCGATGCGATGTTCAGCTCAGCCAATACCCCGACCTTCACCCTGACGCTGGACGGCGTCGCTCAGGATTTCCAGGTGCTCGCCTTCGACGGCCACGAGGCCATCGGCCAGCCCTATCGCTTCCAGCTCGAGCTGGTCAGCGAGCGCCCGGACTGGCCGCTGGAAGCGCTGTTGCAGCGGCCCGCCTTTCTCGCCCTGGGTCCGGGTGACCAGGGCATCCACGGCCAGCTCGCCGCCGTGGCCCAGGGCGATACGGGCCGGCGCCTGACCCGCTATCGCGCCGAACTGGTGCCGCGCCTGGCCAGCCTGGCCCATCGCGTCAATTCCCGCATCTTCCAGGGACGCAGCGTGCCCGAGATCCTGGCGCAGCTGCTCGAGGAGCACGGCATCCTCGACGGCGACTATCGCTTCGCCCTGGGGCCAACGCGCTATCCGCCGCGCGACTACTGCGTGCAGTACGGCGAAAGCGATCTGGCCTTTCTCACCCGCCTCTGCGAGGAAGAGGGCCTGCACTTCCACCACCAGCATCGCCGCGACGGTCATGTGCTGGTGTTTGGCGATGACGCCACCGGCTTTGCGCGGCTGGGCGCCACCCGTTATCGACCCGGCAGTGGTCTGGTGACGGACGAACCCGTGATCAGTCGCCTGGCGGTCGGCCTGCAGATCCGCAGCAGCGCCGCGACCCTGCGCGATCACGACCCATTGCAACCTCGGCTGCGCCTGCACAGCAATGCGGAAACCGCGGCCCAGCCCGCGCTGGAAGACTATGGCTTTCCCGGCCGCTTCACCGATCGCGCTACCGGCCAGCGCCTGAGCAGCCGGCGCCTGGAGCGCCTGCGAGGGGGCGCCGTTCAGGCCGAGGGTGCGAGCGACCAGCCCAGCCTGGTGAGCGGGCATTTCCTGCCGTTGGAACAGCACCCGCGCGCCGACTGGAATCAGCTCTGGTTGCTGACCGAGATCCAGCACCAGGGTCGCCAGCCCCAGGTCCTGGAGGAAGACGCCACCGACGCCATCCCGGCCGACGGCTGGCGCCAGGGCTATCGCAACAGCTTTGTCGCCCGGCCCTGGACGCAGCCCTTCCGCCTGCCCCTGCGCCATCCCAAGCCCAGGCTGCTGGGCGCCCAGAGCGCCGTGGTCACCGGACCGGCCGGCGATGACATCCATTGCGATGCCCTGGGCCGGATCAAGGTCCAATTCCACTGGGATCGACAGGGCCGGGCCGATGAGCGCACCAGCTGCTGGCTGAGGGTCGCCAGCGGCTGGGCGGGTGACGGCCACGGCGCCCTGGCGGTGCCGCGGATCGGCATGGAGGTGCTGGTGGGCTTTCTCGAGGGGGATCCCGACCAACCCCTGGTGATCGGCTGCCTGTACCACGCCGAGCATCGCCCACCGCTGGAGCTGCCCCAGGACAAGACCCGCAGCACCTTCAAGAGCCTGAGCAGCCCCGGCAGCGGTGGATACAACGAACTGCGCAGCGAGGATCAAGAGGGCCAGGAAGAGATCCATGTCCATGCCCAGCGCGACTGGGACGAACGCATCGGCCATGATCACCGCAGCGAGATCGGCCACGAGCGTCATGAGCGCATCCGCGGCAACAGCTACAGCGAATTCCACGCCGAGGAACACCGCATCACCCGGGGCGAGCGCCGCAGCGAGGTGCGCGCCGACGACCACCTGGACATCGGCGAGAGTCAGCACCTGCGGCTGGACGGCAGTCTGCTGGTCGAGGCCGGCAGCGAGATCCGGCTCCAGTCCGGCCAGAAGATTGTTCTGGAAGCCGGCGCCCGCCTGACCCTCAAGGCCGGCGGCAGCTTCATGCAGCTGGAGGCTGGCGGGGTCACCCTGGCAGGGCCGAGCATCCGGGTGAATCCCTGAGCAGGCGCTGAATCCCGGGCATAAAAAAGCCACGCCTCAGCGTGGCTTTTTCTATTAGCGCGGCAGGACTCAGTCTTCCAGCAACTCGCCAGCCACCGCCAGGACGTTGTCCAGGGTGAAGCCGAAGTGCTCGAACAGCGCGGCCGCCGGGGCGGATTCGCCGTAGGTGTGCATGCCGATGATGCGCCCGTCGAGACCGACGTACTTGTACCAGAAGTCGGCGATGCCGGCTTCGATGGCGATGCGGGCACCGACTTCCACCGGCAGGACCTGCTGGCGGTACTCGGGGCTCTGGCGGTCGAAGACGCTGGTGCTGGGCATGGAGACCACGCGCACCTGGCGACCTTCGGCGCTCAGGCGCTCGTAGGCCTGCACCGCCAGGCCGACTTCGGAGCCGGTGGCGATGAGGATCAGCTCGGGTTCGCCGACGCAGTCCTTGAGCACGTAGCCGCCGCGGGCGGCGTTGCCCAGGGTGGCTTCGTCACGCACGCTGTGGGCCAGGTTCTGACGCGAGAAGATCAGCGCGCTGGGACCGTCGCGACGCTCCAGGGCCGCGGTCCAGGCGATGGCGGATTCCACCGCATCGGCCGGACGCCAGGTGTCCAGGTTGGGGGTGTAGCGCAGGGAGGCCAGTTGCTCCACCGGCTGGTGGGTCGGACCGTCTTCGCCGAGACCGATGGAGTCGTGGGTGAAGACATAGAGCACCCGCTGCTTCATCAGCGCCGACATGCGCACCGCGTTGCGGGCGTATTCCATGAACATCAGGAAGGTGGCGCCGTAGGGCACCAGACCGCCGTGCAGGGCGACGCCGTTCATGATGGCGCTCATGCCGAATTCACGTACGCCGTAGTGGACATAGTTGCCGCTGGCGTCTTCGGCGGTGACGCCCTTGGCGCCCTTCCACAGGGTCAGGTTGGAGCCGGCCAGGTCGGCGGAACCGCCGAGCAGCTCGGGCAGCAGCGGACCAAAGAACTGCAGGGCGTTCTGGCTGGCCTTGCGGCTGGCGATGGTCTCGCCCTTGGTGGCGACGTCCTGGATGAAGGCGGCGGCGCGCTCGGCGAAATCGGCGGGCAGGTCACCGGCCATGCGGCGCTTGAATTCGGCGGCCAGCTGCGGATGGGCCTGGGCGTAGGCGGCGAAGCGCTCGTTCCATTCGGCTTCGGCGGCGGCGCCGCGCTCCTTGGCACTCCACTCGGCATAGATGTCGGCGGGGATCTCGAAGGGCGCATGGGACCAGCCGAGCAGTTCACGGGCGGCCTGGATCTCGTCGTTGCCCAGGGGTGCGCCGTGGCACTCTTCCTTGCCTTGCTTGTGCGGCGCGCCATAGCCGATCACGGTCTTGCAGCAGATCAGGGTGGGCTTGTCGCTCTTGCGCGCGGTGTCCAGGGCGGTCCTGATCTCGTCGGCGTCGTGGCCGTCGACGTTGCGGATCACCTGCCAGCCGTAGCTCTCGAAGCGCTTGGGGGTGTCGTCGGTGAACCAGCCTTCGACCTCGCCATCGATGGAGATGCCGTTGTCGTCATAGAAGGCGATCAGTTTGGACAGGCCCAGGGTGCCGGCCAGGGAGCAGACCTCGTGGGAGATGCCTTCCATCATGCAGCCATCGCCGAGGAAGGCGTAGGTGTGGTGGTCGACGATCTGGTGGCCATCGCGGTTGAACTGGGCGGCCATGACCTTTTCCGCCAGGGCGAAGCCCACGGCGTTGGCGATGCCCTGGCCCAGGGGACCGGTGGTGGTCTCGATGCCCGGGGCATAGCCGTATTCGGGGTGGCCCGGGGTCTTGCTGTGCAGCTGACGGAAATTCTTCAGGTCGTCGATGGACAGGTCGTAGCCGGACAGGTGCAGCAGCGAATAGATGAGCATGGAGCCGTGGCCGTTGGACAGCACGAAGCGGTCACGGTCGGCCCACTGGGGGTTGCCAGGGTTGTGCTTGAGCTGATCGTGCCAGAGCACCTCGGCGATGTCGGCCATGCCCATGGGGGCGCCGGGGTGGCCGCTGTTGGCTTTTTGCACGGCATCCATGCTGAGGGCACGGATGGCGTTGGCTCGATCACGACGGCTGGGCATTGCGGTGTCTCCTGGCAGAGGCAGAGCGAAAGGGCCATCATTCTGGCCCAGCCAGGGCACTTCCAGCAATCGGCGCGGTCGCCTCAGCCCGCCGGGCAGACTGTCGCGCCGTCGGCCACGAAGGCGCGCGCCACCGGTTCGATGCGCCGGGCCAGGGTCGCCAGGGCCTGGCGGTGCGCCGCCACGACCTCGGCATAGGAGGCGCCGGCGGGCTGGCTGATCCGGCTGCCGCAGGTGAGCACCCGCTCGCCACCCGGTTCGGCCAGGCGCAGGGTCCAGAGCGCGTCCTGCTGGACGCCGCGCCCGGGCCGCGAATCGAAGCGCTGCAGGTCCACCTTGATGCGCAGCACCGGGGCGCCGCTGCCGCGCGGGGCATCGCCCAGGTCCAGGGTACCGAGGTCCCGGGACAGGTCGGCGGACAGGGCGCTGCGCACCTCGTCGGCCAGGGGCGCGATCCAGCGTTCGTTTTCCAGCAGGGCGATGCCCTCGCCCTGGCGTACCACCAGTTGCGGCTGATCCACCTGGGGCGGCACCGAGACGCCCTGCAGGGCGAAGCGGAAGTCCGCCGCGCGCGCCTGGCTGGCGGGCTCCGCGGCGCTGGTCAGGGTGTGGTAGTTGAGCGGCGCCTTGGACGAACAGGCGGCCAGCAGCAGGGGCAGAGCCAGGCAGGTCAGGCGCTTCATTGCAGTTTTCCTTTGGCGGGATCGCGGGAGCCCGGTTCGAACTTGGGCGGCGGATCGGTCACCAGACCGCGGATCAGGGATTCCGGATGGCGACCGAGGTAGTCGCCGAACACGCGCAGGGAACGCGCCATGCGCTGCATCTCTTCCAGGGTCTGGGTCAGATTCTGCTGCACCGGGGAATCCGCGCCGAGGCTCTGGCTGGCGCTGCCGGTGAGCTGCTGCACGCCCATCAGGGTGGTGGTCAGCTGCGGCAGGACCCCGGCGTTGAGCTGCTTGAGGGTGCCGCTGAGCTGCGCCAGGCTGGTGTCGAGATTCTTGCCGATGGAATCGAAGGGGATCTTGTCGATCTTGTTGACGATGCCGGCCATCTGCTCCTGCAGGCGATCGAAGCTGCCGGTGACGGTGGGAATCGACAGCGGCTTGGCCTGGGGATCGAAGGCCACCTTGGGCGCATTGGGCACGAAGTCGACGGAAATGTAGAGCTGGCCGGTCAGCAGGTTGCCGGTGCGGGCCTGGGCGCGCAGACCGCGGGCCACCCAGCCGGCGAACAGCTTGCCGTCGCGGTCCTTGGTCTCGATGCGCTTGCCGACGTCGCCCAGCCGCTGGGGATAGATGACCGCGCCGACGATCAGCGAGAAGCGATCCTGGGCGTCCTCGTAGTCGGGGGTCAGGGAGACCACCCGGCCGACGTTCATGCCGAGGAATTCCACCGGCGCCCCGGTGGCGAGGCCGCGCAGCGACTGCTGGAATCTCATCCGCACATAGAAGGGCTCGCCATCCGGCGGCGCCAGGGCGCTGGCCTGGTCGTCGAACAGGGTGAAACGCTGGTCTTCGTCGGCCTCCTGCGGATCCTTGGGCCATTCGGGGGTGACGAAGGCGATGCCGCCCGCCACCACCGTGGCCAGCGACTGGGTATTGAGCTTGAGGCCGGAGGCGCTGAGCGAGACATCGACCCCGCTGGCGTTCCAGAAGCGGCTGTTGGCGGTGACGAAGCGGTCATAGGGCGAATCGACGAAGATCTGCGCGCTGACGCCCTTGCCGTCCTGGTTGAGATGGAAGGACACTACCCGGCCGACCTGGATGCGCCGGTAATAGACCGGCGAGCCGACGTCCAGCGAGCCGATGTCGTCGGCGGTGACGATGAATCTCTTGCCCGAGGCGCCGTGGATCAGCGCCGGCGGCTGCTCCAGGCCGCGGAAGTC
>Ga0153990_1000063_pt1 | contig 24963 bp, 29 predicted proteins | sample TSNC074MetaG_FD_104739 | JGI IMG/M metagenome (GOLD analysis project Ga0153990, IMG submission 104739) | Attine ant fungus gardens microbial communities from North Carolina, USA - TSNC074 MetaG | ecosystem: Host-associated > Fungi > Mycelium > Unclassified | place: USA: North Carolina, Jones...
CCGGATAGTCCAGCTTCTCCAGGTGGTCGACGTGGCGCATGGCTGATTCCACCAGGGCTTCCGGGGTGGGCTCGCCATACTTCTTCTGCAGGTCCTTCTCCAGCGAACCGGCGTTGACGCCGATGCGGATCGGAATGCCACGCTCGCGGGCCGCGTCGACCACCGCCCTGACCCGGTCTTCGCGACCGATGTTGCCGGGGTTGATGCGCAGGCAGTCCACGCCCAGCTCGGCCACGCGCAGGGCGATCTTGTAGTCGAAGTGGATGTCGGCCACCAGCGGCAGGCTGACTCGCTGCTTGATGCGACCGAAGGCTTCGGCGGCGTCCATGTCGGGCACCGAGACGCGCACGATGTCGGCACCGGCGTCCTGCAGGCGCTGGATCTGCGCCACGGTGGCGTCGACGTCGCAGGTTTCGGTGTTGGTCATGCTCTGCACGGCGATGGGGGCATCGCCGCCGACCGGCACCGAGCCGACCCAGATCTTGCGGGACAACCGACGTTTGATGGGCGATTCGCTATGCATGCTGGTTTCCCATGGGGTCGCCGGACGTCATTGTCCGGTCTGACCGAGTTTGATGCGGGCGGTCTCGCCCTTGGTGTAAGGCGCGAGGTCGACGACCTGGCCGTTGTAGGAGATCTGGGCACCGCGGGCAAAGCCGAGACGGATGTTCACCGGCGCCTTGATCGAGGCGTATTCGAGGCTCTCGCCGCCTTTCTTCACGCCGCTGAAGAGGATCTTGCCGCTACCGTCGCTGACCTGCGTCCAGCAATTGGCGCTGAAGCGGATGTTCAGGCTGTCGCTGCCGGCGACGGGCGCCGCGGCAGGGGCGCTGGTCGGCGCGGCCGGGGTCGCGGCGACGGGTGCCGTGGGCGCTGGCGAGGTCGAACCCGTTACCGGGGCCGGGGTGGGCGCAGCGGTCGGGGCGGTCATGGCGGCGACGGCATTGGCATCCGGCGTCGGCGTGCCCACCGGGGACGGCAGGGTGGCGGCCGGCTGCTGGGCGGTGACCGGGGGCTGTTCTTCCGGCTCGTCGATGGGATGGATCTCGGTCTTGCCGTCGGCGCCCTCGACCTCGACATGCTCCATGCTCACGGCACTGGCGCTGGAGGCCTGGCGACTGCGCTCCTGCCACCAGAACAGGCCCATGGCGATGATCAGCACCACCAGGATGAAACTGACGAATCTCAGGACATTGCGCGACAACCGCACCGGCTCGTCGAGACGCCCCAGGCTGTGCACGGTGCTGCCCTTGGCATCGGTGCCGGTGTAGCCGTCGAAGGTCCGCACCAGTTCGACCTGGTCCAGGCCGAGCAGCTTGCCGTAGGCCTTGGTATAGCCGCGGGCAAAGGTGTGCCCAGGCATCTGCTGATAGTTGCCGGACTCGAGCTGCTCGATGATGCGCTCGCTGAGATTGAGATTCTGGGCGACCTGGGCCTGGCTCCAGCCAAGCGACAGGCGCTTCTGACGCAAGATCTCACCGGGATTGCCCCGTCCGGCGTGTACCGCTTCGGATTGCACTGCGGTCATTTCTGCTCCGACTGAAGTTGACGATATTCAGGTGAGTTCGGGTAGAGGCGCTTCAGCTGCAGGGCATAGCTCGCGGCGGTGTTGCGATCATTGAACACCTCGGCGAGGCGGATCCCGAGCAACAGGCTGCGGGCATCCTGGGGACTGAGCTGGCTGAAGGCCTGGTAATAGCTCCGGGACGGCACATAGTCGCGCGTCTGGTAGGCCAGTTGAGCCAATTCGAACAGGGCCCTGGGCTGATTGCGATCCAGCCGCAGGGATTTTTCCAGATTTTCCTTGCCCAAGTCGACCTGATTGAGTCGCAGGGCGGTCAGGCCGAGATTCTCGAACACCCGGGCGCGCTCGGGATAGAGACTGTCTTCGGCGGCCTGGGTGAAACGTTCGTAGGCATCCTTGTAGCGCCCCTGCTCATAGAGGAAGCTGCCATAGTTGTTGAGGATGCGGGCATCGCGGGGCCGCTCGCGCAGGGCCAGGCGGTATTCCTGATCGGCCAGGTCGGTCTCGCCCTGGGCCTGGAACACCAGCCCGAGGGCGGCATGGGCGTCGGCGCTGGACGAATCCAGCTCCAGCGCCTTCTTCAGCGGCACCTTGGCCTGTTCGGTGTTGCCCTGCTGGACATAGCCGAGGCCGAGCTGGATGTAGGCATCACGGGCCTGCATCCGCCCCTGGCGGGTATCCATGGGATTGCGGTCGCCCTCGGTCACGCAGCCGGCGAGGCCGCCGACCACCAGGGCGAGCGCGACAGCCGCAAAGCGCGTGATCGCCATGGTCGCGCCCTCAGCCCTGGAGCGGCGTTACGGTTTCGGCACCGTCGAGCTGGCGAACGGCGATATAGCGCTGGCTGCGGCGGGTGCGGTCCATGACCTGGCCCACCAGCTGGCCGCAGGCGGCGTCGATGTCGTCACCGCGGGTGGTGCGTACCGTGACGTTGAAACCGGCCTGCTGCAGCAGCTCCTGGAAACGGCGGGTGGCGTTCTTGCTCGGCCGCTCGTACCCGGAGTGCGGGAAGGGATTGAAGGGAATCAGGTTGATCTTGCAGGGCACGTTGCGCAGCAGCTCGATCATCTGCAGGGCGTGCTCGGGCAGATCGTTGACGTCCTTGAGCAGGGTGTACTCGATGGTCAGGACGCGTTTCTCGCCCAGTTGGCCGATGTATCGCTGGCAGGCGTCGAGCAGCATGGCCAGGGGATACTTGCGGTTGATCGGCACCAGCTCGTTGCGCAGCTCGTCGTTGGGCGCGTGCAGCGACAGCGCCAGGGAGACGTCGATCTGCTTGGCCAGCTCTTCGATCATCGGCACCACGCCGGAGGTGGACAGGGTCACCTTGCGCTTGGAGATGCCGTAGCCGAGGTCGTCCATCATGATGCGCATGGCGGCGACGACGTTGTCGAAGTTCAGCAGGGGCTCGCCCATGCCCATCATCACCACGTTGGTGATGGCACGGTCGATCTTGGCGGGCACGCTGCCAAAGGACTTGTTGGCGATCCACACCTGGCCGATCACCTCGGCGGCGGTGAGGTTGCTGTTGAAGCCCTGCTTGCCGGTGGAGCAGAAGCTGCAGTCCAGCGCGCAACCGGCCTGGGACGACACGCACAGGGTGCCGCGGCCGTTCTGCGGAATGTAGACGGTCTCGACGCAGCTGCCGGAGGCGACGCGGATCACCCACTTGCGGGTGCCGTCGCGGGAGATGTCCTCGCTGACGATCTCGGGGCCACGGATCTCCGCGGCGGCCTTGAGCTTTTCCTTGAGCGCCTTGCCCAGGTTGCTCATGGCGTCGAAATCATCGATGCCGAAGTGATGGATCCACTTCATGACCTGGCCGGCGCGAAAGCGCTTCTCCCCGATGGACTCGAAGAACGACTCGAGTTGCGGCTGGGTCAGGCCCAGCAGATTGACCTTATCGGTGGCTGTGGTCATGGGATCACCTCGACGAAATCTGTTTGAAGCCCGCGCAGGGCGCGGGCGGTGCCAGGAAGGCGGGCTGGCCGCTTCCCTGGCCAGCGCTCATCCTTAGCGGATGCGCTCGCAGACTTCGGTGGCTGCGAAGAAGTAGGAGATCTCGCGAGCGGCGGACGCTTCGGAGTCCGAACCGTGGACGGCGTTCTCGTCGATGGAGACGGCGAAGTCGGCACGGATGGTACCGGCGTCGGCCTTCTTGGGATCGGTGGCGCCCATCAGCTCACGGTTCTTGGCGATGGCGTTGTCGCCTTCCAGCACCTGGACCACGACCGGACCGGAGGTCATGAAGGAGACCAGGTCCTTGAAGAAGGGACGCTCTTTGTGTTCGGCGTAGAAGCCACCGGCTTCGCGCTCGGACAGCTGGACCATCTTGGCAGCGACGACGCGCAGGCCAGCCTTCTCGAAGCGGGTGACGATCTCACCGACGACATTCTTGGATACGGCATCGGGCTTGATGATCGACAGGGTACGTTGAACAGACATGTGAACTCCGAATGTGGGAATAGAGCAAAAACGAAACCCGCGGATTATACGCGGGTCCCGGTGAAAAGCGTAGCGCGGTACGGGCGATGCGTCAGGCGGACTCTTCGATCCAGGCGGCCTGGATGGCCTCCAGCACCTTCTCGCCACCCCGCTGGGGATCGTCGTCGAATTCCGGCAGCTCCACGACCCAGTTGCGCAGCTTGAGGAAATTCACGTAGCGCGGATCCACGTCGGGATGGGCGTCGTTGAGTTCGATGGCGATATCCAGCACATCGGTCCATTTCAGTGCCATGACAGCTGTCCTCAGTGACCTTCGGAAACCTGGTTGATGGTGTAGCGCGGAATCTCCACCACCAGGTCTTCGCTGCCAACTACCGCCTGGCAGGACAGGCGCGAACGCATCTCCAGGCCCCAGGCCTTGTCCAGCATGTCGTCCTCGAGTTCATCGGAAGGCTCGAGGGAGTCGAAGCCTTCCTGGATGACCACGTGGCAGGTGGTGCAGGCACAGGACATCTCGCAGGCGTGCTCGATGTCGATACCGTTGCGCAGGGCCGCGGCGATGATGGTTTCGCCTTCGCTGGCTTCGAAGACCGCGCCCTCGGGGCAGTGCTCGGCGTGGGGCAGCAGGGTGATCTGCGGCATGATGGAACTACTCCTCGATATCGTTGAGACGGCGACCCGCCAGGGCCGCCTTGACCGAGGCGTTCATCCGCCGGGCGGCGAAGGCATCGGTCACGTGAGAAAGACGCTTAGTCTGGTCTTCGAGCGCCTGGACGTCGGTGGCGTCCAGCAACTCGGCCAGCCGGCCGATTTCCAGCTCGATCACCTGACGCTCCTCGGCGTCCAGCAGGCGCTCGCCATCGGCGGCCAGCGCGGCGGTGACCGCCTCGATCAGCCGCCGGGCCTCGACCTGCTGCTCGCGTAGCGCGCGGGCCTGCATGTCGTCTCCGGCATGGCGGAAGGAATCCTGCAGCATGTTGGCGATCTCGCCATCGGTCAGGCCATAGGACGGCTTGACCTGGACGCTGGCTTCCACGCCGCTGGACAGCTCGCGGGCGCTGACGCCGAGCAGGCCGTCGGCATCGACCTGGAAGGTGACGCGGATCTTGGCGGCCCCGGCGACCATGGGCGGGAAGCCGCGCAGCTCGAAGCGCGCCAGGGAGCGGGCGTCCTTTACCAGCTCGCGCTCGCCCTGCAGCACATGCACCAGCATGGCGGTCTGGCCGTCGCGATAGGTGGTGAAATCCTGACCCCGCGCCACCGGGATGGTGGTGTTGCGCGGAATGATCTTTTCCATCAGGCCGCCCATGGTCTCGAGTCCCAGGGACAGCGGGATGACGTCCAGCAGCAGCAGTTCTTCGCCGGCGCGGTTGCCGGCCAGGGAATCGGCCTGCAGGGCGGCGCCGATGGCGACCACGCGATCCGGATCGATGTCGGTGAGCGGGGCGCAGTCGAACAGCTCGCCCACGGCCTCACGGACATAGGGCACGCGGGTGGAACCGCCGACCATGACCACGGCGCGGATATCCGCCGGCTCCACGTCCGCATCGCGCAGGGCACGGCGACAGGCCTTGAGGCTGCGCGCGACCAGGGGTGCGATGAGTGCCTGGAAGGTGCTGCGTTCCAGCACGCCCGACCAGTCGCCGTGGCTGACCTCGACGCGCTCGGCGGCCGACAGGGCTTCCTTGGCGGCGCAGGCGCTCTGCAGCAGGCGGCGCTGGGTGCCCGGATCCAGATCGCTGGACAGCCCGGCCTGCTGCACGATCCAGCCGGCGATGGCGTGATCGAAGTCGTCACCGCCCAGGGCGCTGTCGCCACCGGTGGCCATGACTTCGAAGACGCCACGGGTCAGGCGCAGGATGGAGATGTCGAAGGTGCCGCCACCCAGGTCGTAGATGGCGACCACGCCCTCCTCGCCCCGATCCAGGCCATAGGCCACGGCCGCCGCGGTGGGTTCGTTGAGCAGGCGCAGGACATTCAGGCCGGCGAAGCGGGCCGCGTCCTTGGTCGCCTGGCGCTGGGCGTCGTCGAAGTAGGCCGGCACGGTGATGACGGCGCCGACCAGCTCGCCACCCAGGGTAGCTTCGGCGCGCTCGCGCAGCACCCGCAGGATGTCGGCGGAGACCTCTACCGGACTCTTGCGCCCGGCAGCAGTATCGATGAAGGGCATTTCCGATTCACCGGCGACGAAGCGATAGGGCAACTGCTCGCCCAGCTGCTTGACGTCGGCGATGCCACGCCCCATGAGGCGCTTGACGGAAAGAATGGTATTGAAGGGGTCATGGGCGGCAGCGGCCTTGGCGCCCGCCCCCACCTCCACGCCAGCGGCGGCGTAGCGCACGGCGGACGGCAGGATCACCTCGCCCTGCAGATCGGGCAGGGTCTCGGCCACGCCACTGCGGACGGCGGCCACGAGGGAATTTGTGGTGCCCAGATCGATGCCCACCGCCAGCTTGCGCTGGTGCGGCTTGGGCGCCATTCCGGGTTCGGCTATCTGCAATAGAGCCATTGGCTAGTCGGCTTATGGTTGTCGGTGCCGGAGCGACACCTGTGATTAATCGTCCAGACGCTCTTCGAGCTGGCGGATCTCGCTGGCCAGCTTGTCGAGAAACTGCATGCGACGGACCAGGCGCTCGGCAGACTCGCGCTGGGCGGGATCCTGCCAGATCGCGGCGAAGGCCTGCTCGATGTCACGTTGCGCATCCTTGAGGCGCTGGCGGAAGGCGGGAATGCCCGCGCTGTCGCCGGCGTCCTGCAGGTCTTCCAACTCCTCGCGCCACTGCAATTGCTGCATGAGGAAGTCGGTGTCCTGAATGGTCGCCTCGAGCGGCATCTCGTGCCCTTCGAGCTCCAGCAGATAGCGCGCGCGGCGCGACGGAGCGCGCAGCACGTGATAGGCCTCGTTGAGCTCGGCCGACCGCTCCAGCGCCTGGCGCCGTTCGCGCTCCGGCGCATCGGCGAAGCGATCCGGATGGACCGTGCGGGCCAGATCGCGATAGCGCGAGGCCAGACCCGCCTGATCGATCTCGAAGGCGGGCCTGATCTCGAACAGGGCGAAGTGACAGGGCTTACCCATGGCGGGCCTCAGATGTTGAAGCTTTCGCCGCAGCCACACTCGCCACGCACGTTGGGATTGTTGAACTTGAAGCCCTCGTTGAGGCCTTCACGCACGAAATCCAGCTCGGTGCCGTCCAGGTAGACCAGGCTCTTGGGGTCGATGATGACCTTGACGCCATGGCTTTCGAACACCTGGTCCTCGGCCGCGAATTCATCGACGAACTCGAGTACGTAGGCCAGTCCCGAGCAGCCCGTGGTACGAACGCCCAGGCGGATGCCCTCACCCTTGCCGCGTCCGTCGAGGGAACGCTGCACGTGGCGGGCGGCGGACTCGGTCATGCTGATCGCCATGGTTCCTCCTCAGAGCAGGCCTTTCTTCTGCTTGTAGTCGCTGACCGCCGCCTTGATGGCGTCTTCGGCGAGTACCGAGCAGTGGATCTTCACCGGCGGCAGGGCCAGTTCTTCGGCGATCATGCTGTTCTTGATCGACGCCGCTTCCTCGATGCTCTTGCCCTTCATCCACTCGGTGGCCAGGGAGCTGGAGGCGATGGCGGAGCCGCAGCCGTAGGTCTTGAACTTGGCATCTTCGATGATGCCCTGCTCGTTGACCTTGATCTGCAGGCGCATCACGTCGCCGCACGCGGGAGCGCCGACCATGCCGGTGCCGACATCCGGATCAGCCGCGTCGAACTTGCCGACGTTGCGCGGATTTTCGTAGTGGTCGATGACCTTTTCACTGTATGCCATGGTTCAATCCTCACTCATCAGGGGGTGGGTCAGTGGGCTTGCCACTCGACCTGACTCAGGTCTACGCCTTCTTTGAACATGTCCCACAGCGGAGACAATTCACGCAACTTGTTGACGGCTTCGGTGACCTTGCTCGCGGCATAGTCGACGTCTTCTTCGGTGGTGAAGCGACCGAAGGTGAAGCGGATGGAGCTGTGCGCCAGCTCGTCGTTGCGGCCCAGGGCGCGCAGGACGTAGGACGGCTCCAGGGAGGCCGAGGTACAGGCCGAACCGGACGAGACCGCCAGGTCCTTGAGCGCCATGATCAGCGACTCGCCTTCGACGTAGTTGAAGCTCAGGTTCAGGTTGTGCGGCACACGGTGGATCAGGCTGCCGTTCAGGTAGACCTCTTCCAGGCCTTCGAACTGCCGGTAGAAGCGATCGCTCAGGGCCTTGATGCGGGCATTTTCCTGGACCATCTCTTCCTTGGCGATGCGGAAGGCTTCGCCCATGCCGACGATCTGGTGGGTCGCCAGGGTACCCGAACGCATGCCACGCTCATGACCGCCACCATGGGTCTGGGCCTCGATACGCACGCGCGGCTTGCGGCGGACGTAGAGAGCGCCGATGCCCTTGGGACCGTAGGTCTTGTGCGCCGAGAAGGACATCATGTCGACCTTGAGCTTTTCCAGATCGATCTCGACCTTGCCGGTGGACTGGGCGGCATCGACGTGGAAGAGCACGCCACGGGAACGGGTCAGCTCGCCGATGGCGGCGATGTCGTTGACGGTACCGATCTCGTTGTTGACGTGCATGATGGACACCAGGGTGGTGTCGTCACGCAGGGCCGCCTCGACCATCTCGGGGGTGATCAGGCCGTCTTCGCCCGGCTCGAGATAGGTGACCTCGAAGCCTTCGCGTTCGAGCTGGCGGGTGGTGTCCAGCACCGCCTTGTGCTCGATCTTGGAGGTGATCAGGTGCTTGCCCTTGTTCTGGTAGAAGTGCGCGGCGCCCTTGATGGCCAGGTTGTCGGACTCGGTGGCACCGGAGGTCCAGACGATCTCGCGCGGGTCGGCGTTGACCAGTTCGGCCACCTGACGACGGGCGTTTTCCACGGCTTCCTCGGCCTTCCAGCCGAACAGGTGGGAGCGCGATGCGGGGTTGCCAAAGTTGCCGTCCACCAGCAGGCACTCGCTCATCTTCTGAGCGACGCGCGGATCGACGGGTGTGGTGGCGGAATAGTCTAGGTAGATCGGCAATTTCATCGGTTACTCCTAATCAGACGGGCGTCTCTGCTCAGTCGATGGTGGACGCTTCGATTTTTTCGACCGCTAAAGGCGATTGCTTGCTGGCACAGACCTTGGTGTCCTGACGCTTGGCAACCTGCTGGATCTCGTTGCGGGCGACCAGGTCGGCCAGGGTGATGCCACTGAGGAAGGTGTGGATCTGATCGCTCAGGTCGCACCAGAGGTGGTGGGTCAGGCAGGTATCACCCTGGTGACACCCCCCGCTGCCCTGGCAGCGGGTGGCATCCACGGATTCGTTGACGGCATCGATCACCTGGGCGACATGGATACCGCCCATGTCGCGCGCCAGCTGATAGCCGCCGCCGGGACCGCGTACGCTGTTGACCAGCGAGCCGCGGCGCAGCCGGGCAAACAGCTGCTCCAGATAGGACAGCGAAATGCCCTGCCGCTCGGAAATGTCGGCCAGCGACACCGGGCCCCGCTGGGCATGCAGCGCCAGGTCGAGCATGGCGGTTACGGCATAGCGGCCTTTGGTGGTCAGTCTCATGACGAACTCGAGCGGGTTGCATCGGATGACCCCGATTATCGGATTCCCGACAAAAAAGGTCAACTTTAAAACCGACCAAATCACTCAGGCATTATCTATCGGAGGGATAGTCCGCGGATGGGATTCGCCCCGGGCGGCCTTCTGGGTTTCGGTGAGGATGCCGCGCAGGATGTTCATCTCCAGCTTGCTGATGCCGGCCCGGCCATAGAGGCGGCGGAGGCGACTCATCAGGTGACGCGGCTTAGCCGGATCGAGGAAGCCGATCTCCACCAGGGTCTGCTCCAGGTGCTCGTAATAGAGCTCCAGCTCCTCCACCGTCACCGGCTGGGTGTTGAGCATGGCGGTGGCCTCGACCTTGTTCATCTTGGTCGGCTGGTTCTGCGCCGCGAGCCAGGCCATGCGCACCTCGTACACCAGCACCTGGACCGCTGCGGCGAGGTTGAGCGAGCCGAAGGCCGGGTCCGAGGGGATGTGCACATGGTAGTGGCAGCGCTGCAGCTCCTCGTTGGTGAGGCCGGCGTATTCGCGACCGAACACCAGGGCCACCTCGCCGCCCTGCTCCACCTGGGCCAGGGAGGTGGTGGCGCATTCGCGCGGATCCAGCAGCGGCCAGGGGATGCGGCGATCGCGGGCGCTGGTGCCCAGCACCAGACTGCAGCCGGCCAGGGCCTCTTCCAGGGTGTCGACGACGAGGGCGGCGTCGAGCACGTCGTTGGCCCCGGAGGCGCGGGCATTGGCCTCGCCGCTGGGAAAATCCTCGGGATCGACCAGATAGAGGCGCGACAGGCCCATGTTCTTCATTGCCCGGGCGGCACCGCCGATGTTGCCGGGATGGCTGGTATTGACCAGAACGACGCGGATGTTGTTCAGCACGTGGCTATCCTCGAGCGGACGCGGGAAATCGGCGCCGTATACTACGCCCACACGCGCCCGCTTGCCACGAATACCCCTTCCAGCGCCGCGAAGTCTGCTATCATTGCCGGCTTTCCTTATACAACCCAGGTGATTTATCCATGCAGCCCATGCTGAACATCGCACTGCGCGCGGCCCGCAGCGCCGGTGAACTGATTTTCCGTTCGATTGAGCGCCTGGACGTGATCGCCGTCGACGAGAAAGGCGCCAACGACTTCGTCTCCGAAGTCGACCGGGCCGCCGAGCAGACCATCCTCGCCACCCTGCGCAAGGCCTACCCCACCCACGGTTTCTACGGTGAGGAATCCGGCTACCTGGCGGGCGAAGGCGAAGGCGCCGACTACGTCTGGATCGTCGACCCGCTGGACGGCACCACCAACTTCCTCCGTGGCGTCCCGCACTTCTCGGTGAGCATCGCCTGCAAGTACAAGGGCCGCCTGGAGCACGCCGTGGTCCTGGATCCGGTGCGTCAGGAAGAATTCACCGCCAGCCGTGGCCGTGGTGCCGCCCTGAACGGTCGCCGCATCCGCGTCACCAACCGGCGCAGCCTGGAAGGCGCCCTGCTGGGTACCGGCTTCCCCTTCCGTGCCAATGACGTCGATCACCTGGACAACTACCTGGGCATGTTCCGCAGCCTGATCGGCCAGACCGCCGGCATCCGCCGCGCCGGCTCCGCTGCCCTGGACCTGGCCTATGTCGCCGCCGGTCGTTTCGACGCCTTCTGGGAAATGGGTCTGTCGGAATGGGACATGGCCGCAGGCGCCCTGCTGGTGCAGGAAGCCGGTGGCCTGATCGGTGACTTCAACGGTGGCCACGACTTCCTCGAGAAGGGCCACATCGTCGCCGGCAACCCCAAGTGCTTCCGCGGCCTGCTGACCCAGATCCAGCCGCATCTGCCGGCCTCGCTCAAGCGCTGAGTTCGCCTGGCTTACGAAAAAGCCCCTGCCGGCCATGCCGACAGGGGCTTTTTCTTGCCTGCCGCAAAGAGACTTCGCGGCAGGCCGGCAGGATCACTTGACCACTTTCAGACTCGGCCGCGCCGGTGCCGGCTTGGGCGCCTCGGGCTTGCTGCCGCCAGTGTCGGGACCCTGGTCATCCGGCGGGCTGGGCTCGCTGTCGAAGACCATGCCCTGGCCGTTCTCCCGGGCGTAGATGGCCAGGATGGCGCCGATCGGGACGTAGAGGTTGTAGGCCACGCCGCCGAAGCGGCCATTGAAGCTCACCGCCTCGTTGTCCATGTGCAGGTCGCGCACGGCACTGGGCGAGGCGTTCAGCACGATCTGGCCGTCGTTGGCATAGCCCGGCGGCACGCGCACCTCGGCGTAGTCGGCATTGACCAGCAGATGGGGCGTGCAGTCGTTGTCCACGATCCACTCGTAGAGCGCGCGGACCAGGTAGGGGCGACTGGAATTCATGGGGTTCTCCTCTAGCGCATCTCACGCTCGGTGACCGAAAGACTGGATCGGAAACTGTCGCGCGCGAACATGCGATCCATGTAGTCCTGCAGCGGCTTGGCGGCCCGGGGCAATTCGACGCCCAGGCGCGGCAGGCGCCACAGGAGGGGGAGCAGGCAACAGTCCACCAGGGAAAAGTCGTCGCTCAGGAAAAAGGGTTTTTCCGCGAAGATCGGCGCCACGCCGGTCAGGCTCTCCCGCAATTCCTTGCGCGCGGTGGCGAGATCGGCGCCCGGCGCGGCCTGCAGGATGGCGTCTACCAGGCTGCACCAGTCACGGCCGATGCGGTGCATCAGCAGTCGCGACTGGCCACGGGTGACCGGATAGGCCGGCAGCAGCGGCGGATGCGGATAGCGTTCCTCGAGGTACTCCATGAGCACCTCGGTGCCATAGAGCACCAGGTCGCGATCCATCAGCGTCGGCACGGTGCCATAGGGATTGTGCTCGGCCAGCTGCCGCGGACACTCGCCCCGGCGCACGGCGATCAGCTCGCACTCGACGTTCTTTTCCGCCAGGATCAGACGGATCCGATGGCTGTAGTGATCCTCGGGATCATGGAAACAGGTCAGGCGGGTTATGGCGCCCATGGGTCCCTCCCCCGTTGGGGGCGAAGCTGCAAAGGAGGGATTATCTCGCACCTTGCCGCCCGCCACCTAGTCTCATCGCTCACTGTCGGGCAATCGCCGCCAGAATTCGCGCTTGAGCCAGAAGGCCAGGACGGCGAACAGCAGCAGATAGCCCAGCACCCAGGGCGCGAGGCGCCAGGCCAGGCTGCGCTCGGGCGCGGCGGAATAACCGAGGTAGGCGACCAGATCGTCGACGGTGCGCGCGAACTGCTCGGGCGTCTGGGCGCCGCTGCCGGGTTCCAGGCGCAGCACGCAACGTCCCGCGCTGCAGTCGCGCACCTGGCGGCCGCGCAGGGCAGCCAGGACGTCGGGCATGCGCGTGCCGGGTGCCCTGAGGTTGTCGACCCCGAGTGGCCGCCCGGGCGCCACGTAGAATTCCTGCAGGAAGGCGCGCAGCCAGGCCTCGCCGCGTACCGCGGCGATCAGGGTGAGATCCGGCGGCACGCTGCCAAAGGCACGCCGGGCATCCTCGGGCTTGAGCAGGCCGAGCATGGGCGCGCTGGGGGTGCGTCCGGGCGCCCAGCTGGCGAGGTCGAGGTGAAGATCGGCGGCGACCCGGTCGAAGCGCTGGTACTCCTGGCCATGGCAGGCCAGGCAATAGCGGCCGAAGCTGATGGCACCGGCCCGGGGATCGCCTTCGGTGCCCAGGGCTAGACCACTGCACAGCAGCAGGACCAGCAGCAGAACGCGACTCATGACCGGGACTCCGCTGGCGTACGCGGACGACCCAGCCTGCTGTACCAGGGCATGCCCAGCAGGCCGATGAAATAGACACCCGCCGCCAGACGCGCCAGCAGCAGGCGCCCATCGGTCAGGGCGACCACGCCCAGCACGCCCAGGGCGACAAAGGCCAGGCAGGCCAGGTACAGCCCCAGTCGCGCCGGCCAGGCCTTGCGGCGGACCGAGCGGACCGGACTGCGATCCAGCCAGGGCAAGACGAACAGCAGGGCGATGGCCAGGGCCGCCAGGCCGAGACCGCCGGCCTTGCTCGGCACCGCGCGCAGCAGCGCATAGAAGGGGGCGAGGTACCAGGGCGGCGCGATATGTGCGGGAGTCACCAGCGGATCGGCCGGCTGCTGGTTGGCCGGTTCCAGCACCAGTCCGCCCAGGTCCGGCGCCAGCAGCACCACGGCGAGAAACACCAGCAGGAAGACCGCCAGGCCGCAGAGGTCCTTGAGCGTCAGATAGGGATGGAAAGGCACCCCGGCGGCACCGCTTACCTCGCGCTCGTCACCCTCGGGATTGTTCGAGCCGGTCTGGCGCAGGGCGACGACATGCAGGCTCACCAGCGCAAGGATCAGCAGTGGCAGCCCGACCACGTGCAGGGCCTGGAAGCGGCGCAGGCTGGCATCGGACAGCACTATCCCGCCGCGCAGCAGGTCGGCCAGGGTCGGGCCGATCAGGGGCACGGCCTCGACGGCACTGAGGGACACCTGGGCGCCCCAGTAGGAAAGTTGTCCCCAGGGCAGCAGATAGCCGAAGAAGGCCTGGGCCAGCAGCAGCAGATAGAGCAGCACGCCGAAGCTCCAGACCAGCTCGCGCGGGGCGCGGTAGGAGCCGTACAGCAGGCCGCGCAGCATGTGCAGATAGAGGCAGACGAACAGCGCCGAGGCGCCCACCGCGTGCAGATAGCGGATCAGCCAGCCGAAGGGCACCTCGCGCATGAACAGCTGGACCGAGGCGAAGGCACCCTTCACGGTGGGCTCATAGCCGAACAGCAGCCAGAGTCCGGTCAGCACCTGCAGCGCCAAGATGAAGAGCAGCAGCGAGCCGAACAGATAGAAGACGTTGAGATTGCGCGGCACCCGGTAGTCGCTGAGGTGCCGGCGCCAGAAGATGCGCAGTGGCAGGCGGCGCTCCAGCCAGTCGTGCTCAGGGTCTTTCACGCCGCCCCCTCCCCGTCACTGCCGATCACCAGCAGATTCTCGCCTTTGAAGTGATAGGGCGGCACGGCGAGATTCAGCGGCGCCGGCTGGTCGCGATAGACGCGCCCGGCCAGATCAAAATGGGAGCCATGGCAGGGACAGAGATAGCCCTTGTTCGTCGCGGCCGCCGTGTCCAGGGACGGAATGCAGCCGAGGTGGGTGCAGATGGCGGTGACCACGAAGATGTCCGGTCGCCGCGATCTCAGCCGTGGATCCACATAGGGTGGCTGGCTGGATTCCCGGGAATCCGGGTCGGCGAGGCCGGCCTGGTCGGCCAACAGCCGGGCCTGGTCGGCCGCGCTGCGGCGCAGCACGCAGACCGGCTGGCCGCGCCACTGCACCGTGAGTTGCTCGCCTTCGCGCAGCGTTTTGAGATCCACCTCGACCGGCGCCGCCGCCACCTCCGCCGAACGACTGGGCCGCAGGGCGCAGACGAAGGGCACGCTACCCGCCACCAGCCCCAGGCCGCCGACGGCGGAGGTGGTGGCGATCAACAGGCGGCGGCGTTGGGCATCGGGGGCGTCGTCGGTCACGTCAGGCTTCCCGGCTCCATCTCCAGCGTCACGCCGAAGCGCTCGCGCACCGAGGCGCGGATGCGCTCGGCCAGGGCCAGGACGTCGCGACTGCGGGCGCCGCCGAAGTTGACCAGCACCAGCGCCTGGGCGGCATGCACCCCCACGGCGCCATCGCGATGACCGCGCCAGCCGGCCTGGTCGATCAGCCAGCCGGCGGCCAGCTTGACGCTGCCATCGGCCTGCGGATAGGTCGGCAGACCTGGATAGCGGCCCTGCAGCGCGGCGGCTTCGGCAGCGGTCACCACCGGATTCTTGAAGAAGCTGCCGGCATTGCCCAGCACCGCCGGGTCGGGCAGTTTGCTCTGGCGGATGCTGCAGATGGCCGCGCTGACGGCCTCGGGGGTCGGCTGCGTGACGCCCGCCTCGGTCAGGGCCTGGCGCACCGGACCGTAGTCCAGCACCAGCTGCGGGCGCCGACTGAGATGGAAGCGCACCCGCAGCACGATCCAGCGTCCGGCCTCGGCCTTGAAGCGACTCTCGCGGTAGGCGAAGGCGCAATCGGCCGGACTGAGGTCATGGAGTTCGCCGCTGTGGCGATCGAGCGCCGTGACGCCCGCACATCTGTCCTTCAATTCGACGCCATAGGCGCCGATGTTCTGGATCGGCGAGGCGCCCACGGTGCCCGGGATCAGGCTGAGATTTTCCAGGCCGTACCAGCCGTTGGCCAGGGTGGCCATGACGAAGGGGTGCCAGGGCTCGCCGGCTTCGGCTTCCACCAGCAGGGCATCGCCCTCCTCCGCCAGGAGACGGATGCCGCGCGAGGTCAGCCGCAGCACCAGGCCCTCGACCCGTTCGGGCAGGACCAGGTTGCTGCCACCGCCCAGCACCCGCAGGGGCACGCCCAGCTGTCGGGCCAGCGCCAGGGCCGCGCGGACCTCGGCGTCACTGGCGGCTTCCAGATAGCGGTCGGCTTCTGCCACCAGGCCGAAGGTATTGAGGCCCTGCAGCGGGACCTGCTGTTGCAGCTCAGCGACCATGACGGGCAGCCACCTCGGCGACCAGGCCATCGCAGGCGCTTTCCAGCAGGTCGAGGACCCGCTCGAAGCCGGCTGCGCCGCCGTAATAGGGATCGGGCACCTCGTCCACCGCCAGGCCCTGGCGCGCCAGGAAGAGTTCGGGCACGGCGCCCGCACCCGGACGCAGCTGCTCCAGCCAGGCGAGGTTGTCCTGGTCCATGGCCAGGATCAGGTCGAAGCGCTGGAAATCGTCCTCAGCGACCTGGCGCGCGCGCAGGTCGCCGATGTCATAGCCGCGACCGGCCGCGGCCTGGATGGCGCGGGGATCCGGTGCCTTGCCGACATGCCAGTCACCGGTGCCGGCAGAGTCCAGCTCCACCGCCCCGGTAAGGCCGGCGGTGTCCAGCTTGGCCCTGAGGATGCCTTCGGCGGTGGGCGAGCGGCAGATGTTGCCCATGCAGACGAACAGGATGCGCAGGGTCATCTAGGCTCCCAGCAGGCGACGGACGCGTTCGAGGTCTTCCAGGGTATCCACGCCGGCCTGGGGCGCTTCCAGGGCATCGGCGACATGGATGCGCACGCCGTGCCAGAGGGCGCGCAATTGCTCCAGGGCTTCGGTCTCTTCCAGGGCGCAGGGACCCCAGCTGACGAAATCGGCAAGGAAGCTGGCGCGGTAGGCGTAGATGCCGATGTGGCGACGATAGGGAAAGCCCTGGGGCAGCTGCGCGCGATCGCTGGCGAAGGCGTTACGCGCCCAGGGCAGCGGTGCCCGGCTGAAGGTCAGTGCCAGGCCGTTCACGTCGGTGCTCACCTTGACCACATTGGGATTGAACAGGCTATCGACGTCACTGATCGGCTCAGCCAGGGTGGCTACCCCGGCTTCGGGATGGGCGGCGAGGTTGGCCGCCACCTGGTCGATTACGGCCGGCGGGATCAGCGGCTCGTCGCCCTGGACGTTGACCACCAGGGCGTCGCTGGCCAGGCCGAGCAGCTCGGCCACCTCGGCCAGGCGATCGGTGCCCGAGGCATGGTCGGCGCGGGTCAGCAGGACCCGGGCGCCAAAGCCTTCGCAGGCACGCAGGATGTCGTCGTGGTCGGTCGCCACCACCACCTGCGCGGCGCCGCTGCGGCGGGCCTGCTCCCAGACGTGCTGGATCATCGGCTTGCCGGCGATGTCGAGCAGCGGCTTGTTGGGCAGCCGGGTGCTGGCCATTCGCGCCGGAATGACGACGGTGAAGGCGGCGCTCATTTATCCAGACGCTCGTCCGTGGTGATGATGCGCGCCTCGCTTTCCAGCATCACCGGGATGCCGTCGCGAATCGGGAAGGCCAGGCCGGCGGCCTTGCTGATGAGCTCGGTCTTGTCGTCGCTCAAGATCAGCGGGCTCTTGGTCAGGGGGCAGGCAAGGATGTCCAGCAGCTTGAGATCCATGGGCAGAGGTTCCGTCAGTGAGAGTGTTCGGGCAGGAGTCGGTCGAGACGCCCGTCCAGCCAGGCGACGAAGGCGGCCGAGGGCTGGGCGTCCACCGCCAGGTACCACCAGTCGGCGGCGGCGAAGGAACGGCACTTGACCGCGTCCTTCTCGGTCATCACCAGCGGCAGCGCGGGGGTGAAAGTCAGGTCCGCGGCGCTGTAGGTGGCGTGATCGGCGAAGGCATGGGGCAACGGCTGCCAGTGTAGTCCTTCGAGGGTGGCGAAGAAACGCCCGGGGTTGCCGATGCCGGCCAGGGCGTGCAGGCGCTGCCCCGGCGGAAAGAAATCCAGCGGTCGCGTCTCGCCGCTGCGCAGATTGACCAGGGCACTGGGCTGCAGGGTCAAGCCGAAGCCGTCGGCCGGATCGACCGCGGCGCCGTTGTGGATCACGGCGTCCACCTCGGCCAGGCGCTCCAGGGGTTCGCGCAGGGGGCCGGCCGGCAGGCAGCGACCGTTGCCGAAGCCGCGCGCCGCATCGACCATCACCAGCTCCAGGTCGCGGGCCAGGCGATAGTGCTGCAGGCCGTCGTCGCTGAGGATGACGTCGAGCGATTCTTCGGCGAGCAGGCGTTCGACGGCGCGACCGCGGTCGGGATCCGTCACCAGCGCCACCCCGGTGCGCTGCACGATCAACAGCGGCTCGTCGCCGGCGACGGCGGCGGTGTCGCTGGCCCGCACCCGCCAGGGCAGACTCGGCGGCGTGGCGCCATAGCCGCGGCTGACCACCCCGACCTTGAGTCCACGGGCGCGCAGGTGGCCGATCAGCCAGAGGATCATGGGCGTCTTGCCGGTACCGCCCACGGTGAGATTGCCCACCACGATGACCGGTACCGGCGCGCGATGGATGCTGCCCTGCCCCGCCAGGAAACGCTGGCGCTTGCGCCGGGCGACCCGGCGATAGAGGACTTCGAGCGGCGCCAGCAGGCCCAGGGCCGGATGCCCCTGGTACCAGGCGCGGACCAGGCGCTCGCCCAGGCTCACGGCCGTTTCGCCTGGGCCTCGAGGGTGGTGATGCGCAACTGGCTGAAACCCAGCTTGCCGGCGGCGTCCATGGCCATGACCACCGCCTGGTGGGTGGCGCGGCCATCGGCGGTGATCACCAGCGGCAGGCTGTTGTCGCCGCCGGATTCCCGCTGCAGCGCGGTGGTCAGGCCGGTCAGGTCATTGCGCGCCAGGGTCTGGCCGTTGAGCGCCATCTGGCCTTCGGCGGTGATGCTGATTTCCAGGATCTTGCCCTGGTTGGCGGCCGCGGCGGCGCTATCGGCCTCGGGCAGTTCGATCTTCAGCTGGCTGGGCTTGCTGAAGGTCGCGGTCACCACGAAGAACAGCAGCAGGACGAAGATGACGTCGATGAAGGACGCCAGGTTGATATAGACCTCTTCGCGAGCGGCGCCCCCGGCGCGGCGACGGAATTTCACGCCGGAACTCCTTCGCGGACGTCCACCTCGCGATCGCCGTGAAGGATGTCCACCAGCTTGACCGCTTCCTGCTCCATGCCCACCACCAGCTCATCGACCCGGCGCAGCAGGTAGCGATGGAAGAACACCGCGGGAATCGCCACCAGCAGGCCGGTGGCGGTGGTGACCAGGGCCTTGGAGATGCCACCGGCGAGGATGGGCGCATTGGCCATGCCGTCGTTCATGAAGGCGCTGAAGATGTCGATCATGCCGAACACCGTACCCAGCAGACCCATCAGGGGCGCCAGGGCGGCGATGCTGCCGAGGGTGTTGAGGTAGCGCTCGAGGTCGTGCACCACGCGGCTGCCGGCTTCCTCGATGGCTTCCTTCATGATGTCGCGGCCATGGCGGGAATTGGCCAGGCCCGCGGCGAGGATGTCGCCCAAGGGCGATCCGGCGCGCAATTCGCGCAGCCGCTCGGCATTGAGCTGCTTGTCCTGGATCCAGCGCCAGACCTGAGCGAGCAGCGTCGGCGGTGCGACCCGGCTGCGCCTGAGGGTCCACAGCCGCTCGGCGATGATGGCCGTGGCCAGGATGGAACTGAGAATGATCGGCAGCATCATCCAGCCGCCCGCTTTGACCATTTCGAACACGAGACCGTTACCCCTGCCGCAAAATGCGGCCACTCTAGCACGAACGCCGGAGAGCCTGTTCAAGGGCTCGCGAGCTAGAGACAAACAAGGCGACAAGACCTGAGGAAGCGGAGTTTACGAAGGGTAAATGAGCATTCCGAAGGTCTTTTCAACGCGGTTTGGCCGACGCACAGCAGCCTTTGAATAGGCTATTAGGGTGTCGGTGGGCCTATCCGCCACCAATGCCGCACCTGGCGTTGCCCGCGTGGTGCCTCCCAGCGACCCAGGGTCCAGCTCAGGGCGCCCCGCTCGGCGGTGTCGTAGGGCAGCACGCCGCGCTCGCGATAGCGCGCCAGTACCTGGGGATGGGGATGGCCATAGCGATTTTTCAGCCCTCGGGAGATGAGCACGCCACGTGGCTGGACGGCGTCGATGAAGGCGGCGCTGGAGCCGCTGCGACTGCCGTGGTGCGGCGCGACCAGCCATTCCGCCGCCACGGGCACACCGCTGGCCAGCAGTTCGGCTTCACGGCGGGCGTCGATGTCGCCGGTCAGCAACAGGCGCTCGCCCCTGGCCACGACGCTGAGCACGCAGGAGGACGCGTTGGAATCCGCAGCGGGATGCCACCAGGTGGTGAATGCGACCTCGTTCCAGCGCCACTCGGCCCCATCCGTGCAGTCCCGGGCGTGCAGTTCCGGCGTGAGGCGTCCCGCCTCGCCACTGAGCACCTGTCCTGGCGGCAGTTCCCTGGCCACGGCCGGCGCACCACCGGCGTGGTCGGCATCGGCATGACTGAGCAGCATGACGTCCAGGCTGCCGATGCCGAAGGCCTTCAGGTTGGGCAGGACGACCCGGGCGCCGCTGTCGTAGCTGCCCTGGCGCGGACCGGCATCATAGAGCAGTGCATGGTCACGGGTGCGCACCAGCACTGCCAGGCCCTGCCCCACGTCCAGCACGGTGATCCGTGCCAGGCCCTCCGCGGGTAGCGGTGGCGGGGGAAACAGCCCCGGCAGCATCAGCAGCGCGCCGAAGACTCGCAGCGGCACCCCCGCGGGCAGCAGGGCCAGCAGCGCGCCCAGCCCCGCCAGCCATAGCGCCCAGGTGGGTGCCAATACCGGTTGCCAGGCCGCCCCCAGGTGCGCCACGCCGCCCAGCAGCCAGAGCAGTCCCTGCAGCAGGCCACCCGCCAGCAGCAAGGCCGGAGTTCCCAGCGGCGACCAGAGCAGGGACAGCAGCGTCCCCGCCAGGGCCAGGGGCACGATGGCCAGGTCCATCAGCGGCACGGCCAGGGCATTGGCCAGCGGGCCGCTCAGACTCAAGGGCAGGCCCAGCGCCAGCAGCAGCGGCGCCAGGCCCACGGCCATGCACCACTGGGCGCGTCCGAGGGTGAGCCACCAGGGCAGGCGGCCCAGGCGGCCAGCAAAGCTCCACAGCAGCAACAGTACGGCGCCAAAGGACAGCCAGAAGCCGGGCAGCAGACTGACCAGCGGATTGGCGGCCAGCACCAGTACCAAGGCCAGCAGCACGGCATCCGCCAGCCGCACCTGCTGGCGCCCGAGTTGCCAGACCAGGCCCAGGGTGACCATGACGCAGGCCCGCTGCACCGGCACCTCGAAGCCGGCCAGCAGTCCGTAGCCCAGCGCAGTGGCGATGGTCAGCACCGCCGCGGACAGGCGCCAGGGCAGCCGGCGCGGCCAGAAGCCATGCCGCGCCAGGAGGACCACTCCGGCGTAGACGCCCAGGGCGATCAGGCCGATGTGCTGCCCGGAGATGACCATCAGGTGCACGGTGCCGGTGTCCTGGAACAGCTGCCACTGGGCATCGGTGATGCCCGAGCCGTCGCCCACCACCAGGGCGGCGAGCAGCCCGCCCTGCCCGGCCGGATCGCGCCTCTGCAGGTATTGCCGGATGCCGTCGCGCCAGGTCGCCAGGCCACTGGCGGCGGCCAGGCGCTGGCCATCCTTGACGCTGCCGGTGGCGCCTATGCCTTGGGCCAGCAGCCAGGCTTCGCGATCCTGGCCGAGGGGGTTGACCAGGCCGGCGGGGCCGCGCAATTCCGCGGCCAGGCGCCAGCGTTCGCCGGCCAGCGGGCGCGGCCCGCCGTGCCAGCTCAGGCGGATCCGCGCCGGCAGCTCAAACGCGCGGCGGCTGGTCGCCCCGGCGAGCACGAAACTCACCGAATCGGCGTCCACCGTGGGCAGCCCGCTGATCTGGCCGTCGATCCACAGCACCCGCTGTTCCAGCGCCGGATCCAGGCGATCGTCCAGCGCCCAGTGGCCATTGAGCAGCGCCCAGGCCAGACCCAGCCCGAGGGCACCGAGCGCCAGGAGGCGGGTGAACAGCAGCACCAGGGCCACGGCCGCGAGGGCCGCCAGCAGCGGTAGCGACGGCAGCGTGGCGAAGGCGCGCAGGAGCAGCACGCCCAGGGCAAAGGACAGCAGAGCGGCGCGCATCAGGACTCCATCCATGGAGAGCCGAAAGGGCTTCAGAAGCGCGGATTAGAGCAGTTTGGACACCACAGGACCAGGGGCATGGCGCCCCCTGGCCCGGCAGGAATCAGTCGTAGCGCAGGGCTTCGGCCGGTGAGGTGCGCGAGGCGCGCCAGGCGGGATAGAGGGTCGCCAGGAAACTCATGCTCAGGGCGGCCACGGCGATCAGCACCACGTCTTCCAGCTCCAGCCGCGACGGCAGGTTGCTGATGAAGTACATGTCGCCGCCAAATAGCTTGTGGCCGACCAGACGCTCCAGGGCGGCGATCCAGCTGCTGACGTTGAGCGCCGCGATGACGCCCAGCACGCCGCCGATCAGGGTACCGACCAAGCCGATCACCGTGCCCTGCACCATGAACACCGCCATGATCTGCCCGGGCGTGGCGCCCAGGGTGCGCAGGATGGCGATGTCGGCCTTCTTGTCGGCCACCACCATGATCAGGGTGGCGATGATGTTGAAGGCGGCCACGGCGACGATCAGCAAGAGCAGCAGGCCGATCATGGTCTTTTCCATCTGCATCGCCTGGAACAGGCTGCCCTGGGAAATCGTCCAGTCGCGCGCCTGGTAGCCGTCGCCGAGGGCCTTGGCCACGTCACGGGAAATGCGCGGCGCCTGGAACAGATCGTCCAGCGCCAGGCGGATGCTTTCCACCTGGCCCGGCTGCCAGCCCTTGAGCGGCGCGGCATCGGCGACGTTGATCAGCGCCAGGGAGGCATCCAGTTCGGCGCCGACCTTGAAAGTGCCGACCACGGTGAAGCGCCGCAGCCGCGGGGTGATGCTGCCGGTGGCGCCGACCTCGGGGATGATCACCGTGACCTGGCTGCCCAGCTCCAGCTGGAAGCGCCGCGCGGCGATCTCGCCCAGCACGATGCCGAATTCGCCAGGCTTGAGGGCGTCGAGACTGCCCTGGGTCATGCGGTCGCCGACGATGGACACGCGTTTTTCCTGGGCGGGATCGATGCCGTCCACCAGCAGCGGCTGCATGCGCCCCCGTACCGAGAGCATGCCCTGCAACTGGGTATAGGGCACCGCCGCCAGCACATGGGGCTGCTGCTCGGCCTTGGCCGCCAGCGGGCGCCAGTCGTCCAGCGGCTGGGCCGCGCTGATGAAGGCATGGGGCACCATGCCGAGGATGCGGCCACGCATTTCCTCCTGGAAGCCGTTCATCACCGACAGCACCAGGATCATGGCCAGCACGCCCAGCGCCAGGCCGAACATGGAGACCAGCGAGAAGAAGGAGATGAACGACTTGCGCCGCTTGGCGCGGGTGTATCTCAGGCCGATGAACAGCGAAAGCGGTCTGAACATGGCGACCTCAGACCTGCCGGGCCGGCGTGGCGTCGACCAGATGGCCTTCGTCCAGGCGCAGCATCCGGTCCATCTGGCCGGCCAGCACCTGGTCGTGGGTCACCACCAGGAAGGCGGTGCGCAGCGAGGTGGACAGCTCCAGCATCAGATCCTGGATGCCGTGGGCGGTGTGCTGGTCGAGGTTGCCGGTGGGTTCGTCGAGCAGCACCAGCTTGGGCTGGTTGACCAGCGCCCGGGCGATGGCCACGCGCTGGCGCTCGCCACCGGACAGCTCGGCCGGCTTGTGGCCCAGGCGATGGCCGAGACCGACCCGCTCCAGCAGCTTGGCGGCGCGCTCGCGGGCCTCGCCGATGGAGGCCTTGCCGATCAGCAGAGGCATGCAGACGTTTTCCAGGGCGCTGAATTCGGGCAGCAGGTGGTGGAACTGGTAGACGAAGCCCATGGCGCGATTGCGCAGGAGGCCGCGGGCCTTCTCGTTGAGCGCCGACAGCTCCTCGCCGTCGAGCCAGACACTGCCGCTGCTGGGGGTATCCAGGCCGCCGAGCAGGTTCAGCAGGGTGGTCTTGCCCGACCCCGAACTGCCGACGATGGACACCCGCTCGCCCGGTTGCAGGGTCAGCTGGACGTTGCTCAGCACCTCGACGGTCTGGGGGCCTTCCTCGTAGCGCTTGCCCAGGTCCTGGCAACGCAAAACGGCTCGATCATTCATAACGCAGGGCCTCGGCGGGTTGGGTACGGGCGGCGCTCCAGGAGGGATAGAGCGTGGCCAGGAAGCTCAGGGCAAAGGACGCGCCGCAGACCAGCAGGACGTCGTGCAGCTGCAGCTGCGCCGGCAGGTAGTCGATGAAGTACACCTCGGCGTTGAGGAACTGGTGCCCGGTGACCCGCTGCACCCAGGCCAGGGCGGCGCTGACGTTGAGCGCGGCGAGCACGCCCAGCAGGCAGCCGATGGCGGTGCCGATGACGCCGATGAAGGTCCCCTGGACCATGAACACCGCCATGATCTGCCGGGGCGTGGCGCCCAGGGTGCGCAGGATGGCGATGTCGGATTTCTTGTCGGTCACCACCATCACCAGGGTGGAGACGATGTTGAAGGCGGCCACGGCGACGATCAGCAGCAGGAGCAGGCCGATCATGGTCTTTTCCATGCCGATGGCCTGGTAGAGATTGCCGTGGGTGCGGGTCCAGTCGCGGGCGTACCAGTCGTTGCCCGGCAGCTGGCGAGCGATGTTCCAGGACACGTCCGGCGCCTGGAACAGGTCGTGCAGCTTGAGGCGCACGCCCTGTACCGCGTTCGCCGGCCAGCGCTGCAGCCGCGCGGCGTCCTCGATGTCGATGAGGCCCACCGAGCCGTCCAGCTCGCCGGCGCCGACGCTGAAGATGCCCACCACGGTGAATCTCTTCATGCGCGGGAACATGCCGGCCGGGGTCACGGCCACTTCCGGGGCGATATAGGTGAGCTTGTCGCCGACCTTGACGCCCAGTTTCTCGGCGGCCAGGGAGCCGATGATGATGCCGAATTCGCCCGGCTTGAGGTCGTCGAGCTGGCCCTCGCGCATGAAGCTGGGGATGATCGAGACCTTGGGCTCCTCGGCCGGATCGATGGCGTTGAGCAATACCGTCTGCACCGCCTTGTCGTGGGCCAGCATGCCCTGCAACTGGGTGAAGG
>Ga0153990_1000064_pt1 | contig 24945 bp, 17 predicted proteins | sample TSNC074MetaG_FD_104739 | JGI IMG/M metagenome (GOLD analysis project Ga0153990, IMG submission 104739) | Attine ant fungus gardens microbial communities from North Carolina, USA - TSNC074 MetaG | ecosystem: Host-associated > Fungi > Mycelium > Unclassified | place: USA: North Carolina, Jones...
CCCAGCGGAAAACGCTGCGCGGTTTTCCACGCTACGCCAGGACATCGGCTGGATCGCGGCCATGGGCCGCTCCTACGGGAAGCGGTCGCGCCAGGCTCGACCGCCCCCTCTCCCTCTGGGAGAGGGCTGGGGTGAGGGCGCTCCAGCGCAGAGGTATCCCCGCTCTTGGGCTTCGCTGCGCTCAACCCAACCTACGCGGTCGATCTCGGCCGTAGGGTGGATAACGGCGCAGCCTTATCCACGAATGGAGCCGGGGCTTGCCCAGTGGAAAACGCTGCGCGGTTTTCCACGCTACGCCAGGACATCGGCTGGATCGCGGCCATGGGCCGCTCCTACGGGAAGCGGTCGCGCCAGGCTCGACCGCCCCTCTCCCCTGGGAGAGGGCTGGGGTGAAGGCGCTCCAGCGCCGAGGTATCCCCTCCGTTGGGCTTCGCTGCGCTCAACCCAACCTACGCGGCCGATCTCGGCCGTAGTGTGGATAACGGCGCAGCCTTATCCACGGATGGAGCCGGGCTTGCCCAGCGGAAAACGCTGCGCGGTTTTCCACGCTACGCCAGGACATCGGCTGGATCGCGGCCATGGGCCGCTCCTACGGGAAGCGGTCGCGCCAGGCTTGACCGCCCCCTCTCCCCCTGGGAGAGGGCTGGGGTGAGGGCGCTCCAGCGCGGAGGTATTCCTCCGTTGGGCTTCGCTGCGCTCAACCCAACCTACTCTGCCGGTACCCGTACCCAGCCTTCCATCAGGCGCCGGGCGCTGCGGCTCATGCTGGCCTTTTCCACCTGCCAGACGCCGCCGACCTCGCGCGCCCGGGCGCCGACCGCCACGGTGCCGGCGGTATGGCCTATGCGGACCTGGCGGCCGTCCAGGTCGCCGGTCAGGGTGTGGACCAGGGTCCCCGGCAGCGCCGCGGCCACCGCCACGGCGACCGCGCCGGTGCCGGGGATGGCGTGGTGCAGCTTACCCATGGAGATCATCCGCGCGATGACGTCGAGCTCCTCGGCCTGGACCTGCTTGCCACCCGCCACCCGGTAGGTCTGGGGTGGGGCGATCAGGCACAGCTTGGGCGTATGCGGCCGCTCCGCCGTGGCCTGGGCGGCGGTCGCGGCCAGCCCCATGGCCACCGCGCCCGCCGCGCGCAGGGCCTCCAGGCGCGCCAGTAGCGGCCCATCGCCGTTGACCTGCGCCTGGGTTTCGGTGCCGCTCAGGCCCAGGGTCTCGGCGCGCACGAAGACGGTAGGATTACCGGCATTGAGCAGGGTCACCGGCAGCCGGCCCAGTCCCGGGACGTCCAGTTCGTCGACCGCCCGCCCGGTGGGCAGCACACTGCCGTCGCTGCCCGCCGGATCGAGAAAGTCGAGCACCACCTCGGCGGCCGGAAAGGCCACGCCGTCGAAGCGAAAATCGCCCTCCTCCTGCACCTCGCCATTGGCCATGGGAACGTGGGCGAGGATGCGCTTGCCCAGATTGGCCTGCCAGATGCGCACCCTGGCCAGGCCGTCGCGCGGCGCCTGGACCAGGCCCTCGCTGATGGCGAAGGGGCCGACGGCGGCGCTGAGATTGCCGCAGTTGCCCGACCAGTCGATCACCGGTACCTCGATGGCCGGGGCGCCGAACAGATAGTCGACGTCACAGTCCGGGCGGCAGGAGGGCGCGATCACCACCACCTTGCTGGTGCTGGAGGTGGCTCCGCCCAGGCCGTCGATCTGCTTGCCGTAGGGATCGGGGCTGCCGATCACCCGCAGCAGCAGCGCATCGCGCGCCGGACCGGCCGGCGGCAGGTCGCGGGCATGAAAGAACACGCCCTTGCTGGAACCGCCACGCATGTAGACGGCGGGGATACGCAGTTGCGGCATCAGAGGTCTCCGTCAGGTGCCTAGGCGAGATAGCGGCCGAACCAGCCCAGGGTGCGGTCCCAGGCCAGGCGCGCGGCGGCTTCGTCGTAGCGCGGGGTGGAATCGTTGTGGAAGCCATGGTTGGTGCCCGCATAGCGATGCACCTCATAGGTCTTGCCGGCCGCCTGGAGCGCCGCTTCGTAGGCGGCGGCGCCCTCGTTGATGCGCGGATCGTTCTCGGCGTAGTGGATCAGCAGCGGCGCCTTGATCGCAGCCACCTCCTCGGCGCGTGGCTGACGTCCATAGAAAGGCACCGCCGCAGCCAGTTCCGGGTAGGCCACGGCGGCCGCGTTGGCCACCCCCCCGCCATAGCAGAAGCCGGTGATGCCGACCTTGCCGGTGCTGAATTCGTGGCCCATCAGGGTTTCCACGGCGGCGAAGAAATCGTTCATCAGCTTTTCCGGATCGACCTGCTGCTGCAGTTCGCGACCCTTGTCGTCGTTCCCGGGATAGCCGCCCATGGCGGTCAGGCCATCCGGCGCCAGGGCCAGGTAGCCGGCCTTGGCCAGGCGCCGGGCGACGTCTTCGATATAGGGATTGAGGCCGCGATTCTCGTGGACCACCACCACCGCCGGCACCTTGCCGCTGGCCTTGGCCGGGCGCACCAGATAGCCACGGACGCGGCCATGGCCCTTGGGCGAGGGGTAGTAGACGTATTCGGCGACGATGTCCGGATCGGTGAACTCGACCTGGGTGGCCAGGGCATAGTTGGGCGTCAGGGCCGCCAGCACGCCGGTGGCCGACAGCCCCAGCACCGCGGCGCAGGCGCCGGCGCGGTCGAGGAAGTCGCGGCGGCTGATGCGACCGTGCACATAGAAGTCGTAGAGCTCGAGCAGTTCGGGCGAGAAATCCTTGGCGGTGAGACGGGTCATCGCGGCGCTCCTCTGGCGGGAAACGGGGCCGCCGGCCCGGTTGGGCGGGCGCCCCGATGGCTCCCGAGTGTGCCGCGAATCGTCTGACTAAGCTACCGTCCGCGCGCCCTCAACCGGACGCCTGCAGCTCCTGCAGGATGGCGATCAGCGCCTCGAAACTGACCGGCTTGTTCAGATGCCGGGCGAAACCCGCCGCCCGCGCCTTGTCGATGTCCAGCCGGGTGCCGTAGCCGGACAGCGCCACCGCCGGCGTGCCGACATTGCGATCGCCCGCCCGTATCTGGCGCAGGAATTCGTGGCCGTCCATCTCCGGCATGCCGATGTCGGAGAGGATGACGTCGAAATCCTGCGCCTGGGCCAGCGCCAGGCCGCTCTGGGAGTCGGTCGCGGCGGTGACCAGGATGCCCTCCTCTTCGAGCAGCAGTTGCAGGGTCTCGACGATATCGGGGGAATCGTCCACCAGCAGCACCCGCAGCCCGACGACGGACTGGCCTTCCGCCTGCGCCTCGTCCAGCTGGCGTTCGTCGTCCTGGCACAGCGGCAGCCAGACGCTGAAGCGCGCGCCCAGGCCAAGGCCCTCGGAATGGGCTTCGATGCGCCCGCCATGGGCCTCCACCAGCTGCTTGACCAGCGCCAGGCCGATGCCCAGGCCATGCTGGGCGCGAGCGGTGTATTTCATTTCCGCCTGGCCGAACATGTCGAACACCCGCGGCAGGAAATCCGCTGCTATGCCCTGCCCGGTATCGGTGACGTCCAGCCGCGCCTCGTCGCCGTCCACCCCCAGGCTGATCTCCACCTGGCCGCCGGCCGGGGTGAACTTGATGGCGTTGTTGAGCAGATTCCAGACGATCTGGCCAATGCGGGTGGCATCCGCCTGGACATGCAGCGGCGTCTCCGGCAGCCGGGTGCAACTCACCTCCACCTCGCCTGCCAGCGGACGAATCACGTCGGCGATCTCGCGCAGCTGCTGGGCCAGGTCCAGACTCCGGCGCTCCAGCTTGAGCTTGCCGGTACGGATGCGCGACAGGTCGAGCAGGTCGTCGATGATCTGCGCCTGGCTGCGCACCGCGCGCTGGATGGCCTCGGTAGCACGGCGCGCCAGGGGTACCTCGCGCAGCACCGGCGAACGGGTCAGCAGCTCGCTGTTGAGCTGGATGAGATTGAGCGGGTGCTTGAGTTCATGGGACATCACCGCGAAGAACTCGTCCTTGAGCTTGCCCAGCGCCTGACTCTGGGCCAGGTGGTTGGCCGTTTCACTGGCGCGTACGTGATCGGCGGTGGCATCCCGGGCGATCTTGGCGTAGCCCTCACCGCCAGAGGCGTTGCTCATACGGCTGAGCACCCCGGTGCAGTACAGCCGGCTGCCGTCCTTGCGTCTCAGCCAGCGTTCGTCGTGGGCGACGCCCGCTTCCCGGGCCTGGCGCATCTCGGCGTCCGGTACCTGGGCGGCGACGTCTTCCGGGGTGAAGATCAGGCCCATTGGCTGGCCCAGGGCCTCGCGCTCGCTGTAGCCGAACAGCCGGGTGGCCCCGCCGTTCCAGCTGTTGATGATGCCTGCGGCATCCAGGGTGACGATGGCGTAGTCCTGGATGTTCTGCGCCACCAGGCGCATGTTTTCCTCGCCGGCGCGGGCGCGATCCTGGGCCAAGCGCCGGTCGGTGATGTCGATGAAGGTCAGCACCGCGCCCTCGATGCGATCCTCGGCGGTGCGATAGGGCAGCAGTCGCGCCAGGTACCAGCGCTCGTCCTGGCTGCGCACCTCGCGCTCGATCAGCCGGAGCGATTCGAAGACCTGGTTGGCGTCGGCGGCCAGCTCGGGGTAGTCCAGCCGATGGGTGATGTCGAGCAGCGAACGCCCGGTATCGCTGACGATCATGTTGAAGATGCTCACCGCGCGCGGGGTGAATCTCTTGATGCGCATGCCACGATCGACGAACACCGTGGCGATGTCGGTGGAGGTGATGAGGTTCTGCAGATCGTCGTTGATCTTGCCGGTTTCCTCGATCTTGGACTTGAGCTCGTAGTTGACGGTGATCAGTTCCTCGTTGATCGATTGCAGTTCTTCCTTGCTGGTCTCCAGTTCCTCGGTGGCCGACCGCAATTCCTCGTTGATCGCCTGCAGCTCTTCGTTGGACGCCTTGAGCTCCTCGGTAGAGGTCTCGGACTGCTCGATGGTCAGCTGCAACTGCTCCTTGGTGCGCTGCAGCTCGGCCTCCAGCTGGGTGAGCACGCTGTCCTTGGCCTCGGTGTGATCGCCGCCGGCGTCGGTGCTCATGACGTCTTCGACTTCATCGAAGAGCACCAGCATGTAGTCGGTACTGGTGTCGCTGTCGCGGAAGGGGCGCACCACCATGTTGATGTAGTAGCTGCGGTCGTCGCGCTGGATATGCACGCGACGCGCCTCGACGCTCTTGTTGCTCTGCAACGCCTGGAACAGTGCCGTACGCAGCTCCAGGCGCAGTTCCTCCAGCACCAGCGCTGGCAGGCTGTAGCTGGGCTCGCCGCCGACGTAGCGCAGAAAGCGCCCGGCCCGCTCGGACATGTGCACGATATTGGATTCGCGGTCGACGATGATGCTCGGCGGCGCGTACTGCTCCAGTACCCGCTGATGCACCTCGGCGAAGGAGACCTTCTTGCGCCGGCCGACCTGGTGCGGCGGCAGGCGCACGCTGTGCATGCCCGGATTGAGATTGAGCAGCGGCGTGGGCCGTACCACGCTGGTGGTGTGCTTGGCGCGGTAGATGCGGTTCTTCTTGTCCACCGTGGCGAACAGACTGCTCTGCACGTCGGCCGACTCGGAGCTGCCGAGGAACAGATAGCCACCCGGCTTGAGGGCGAAATGGAAGGTGTGCAGGATCTCGGCCTGCACCTCGCGATCCAGATAGATCAGCAGGTTGCGGCAGCTGATGAGATCCAGGCGGGAAAACGGCGGATCGCTGAGCAGGTTGTGCTGGGCGAACAGCACCTTCTCGCGCAGCTCCTTTTTCACCCGGTACTGATTCTGCTCCTTGAGCAGGTGCTGGCGCAGGCGCGCGGGGGCGACGTCGGTGACGATGGAGCCCGGATAGACGCCATGCCGGGCCACCGCCAGGGCATGCTCGTCGAGATCGGTGGCGAACACCTGCAGCCGGGCGCCGGACTGGCGCAACTCGGCCTGTTCGGTCAGCAGCATGGCCAGCGAATAGGCTTCTTCGCCACTGGAGCAGGCGGCGCTCCAGACGCGCAGCTCCTGGTCGTCTTCGTTGACCGGCAGGTGCTCGAACAACTCCGGAATGACATCGCGCTCCAGGGCCTCGAAGGCCTCGCGATCGCGAAAGAAATTGGTCACGCCGATGAGCATGTCCTTGAGCAGCGCCGGCGTCTCTTCCGGATGCTCATGGAGAAAGCCGGCATAGGCCGGCATGTCGGCGATGGCGTTGACCTGCATGCGTCGCTCCACCCGGCGCAGCACCGTGGCGGTCTTGTACTGCTTGAAATTGTGTCCGGTGCGGGTGCGCAGCAGGGTAAGGATGTCGCGCAGCGCCAGCTGCATGGCCTTGCTGGACGGACCGGGCACCCGGGACTCATAGTCCAGCTGGCGCAATTCGCTCTGGCTCAGGCTGCTGATGGTGGTGGCCAGTTCCAGCAGCTTCTGCGGCATCTCCACCACGGGCAGGATGAAATCCACGGCGCCCGCGGCGATGGCGCTGCTGGGCATGGAGTCGAATTCGGCATCTTCCGGCGCCTGGGCCAGGGTCACCCCGCCCTGCTCCTTGATCCGCCCCAGGCCCACGGCACCATCGGCGCCGTTGCCCGAGAGGACGATGGCCACGGCATGGGTCCGGTGCACATCGGCCAGGGTGCGAAAGAACAGATCCACCGCCACATGATCGCCCTGGGGGCGTTCCGCTGGACTCAGGCGCAGATAGCCATCGTTCATGGTCAGGTCATGGCCTGGCGGAATCACATAGACATGCTCGGCCTGGATGGGCACCGGCTGGGTGACCTGATGCACCGGCAGGCGGGTAGCGCGCTGCAGGATCTGGTCAAGGTTGCTCTGGTGTTCCCGCGACAGGTGCATCACCACCACGAAGGCCATGCCGCAGTCGGCCGGCAGGGCTTCGAAGAAGCGCAGCAGGGCCTGGATCCCCCCGGCGGAAGCCCCGATTCCCACCACCGGAAACGGCAGATCGCTGGGGGTCAGGTGCTTGGGACTGTTGGGTTTGGCCACATCTGCCTGTTTGCTCATCTATCCGCCGTCAGAAAATCCGCAAGAAATCGTGATCGCCGCACCTGCACCGATCCAGCCAGGCCCTCCTCCCTTTCGCCCGGAAAAGGCCTGCCGCCGGCCGAGTATAACGAGCGCACGCCAAAGGGGCGGCCCTCATCCTGCCGCAAGAAGGCGTAGATCGGGGTGTACCGCCTGAATGGGACTGACGAGCGTCGGGCAAGTGCGAGCGAAACGCGGGAAAGGGGCGGGGTGAGGGTGTCCCACGCTCGGCCATTGGCTACACCGGAAACTACGCGTGGATGAGGCTGCGCCGTCATCCACCCTACGCAGGACCCACCCCCCACGCCGATTCGCCCCCTCTCCCGCCTGCGGGAGAGGGCGGGGGTGAGGGTGCTTCAGGCGGCGCGAGTGGCCACGTCAGGAAGCACGCGTGGATGAGGCTGCGCCGTTATCCGCCCTACGCCGAACTCACCCCCCACGCCGATCCGCCCCCTCTCCCGCCTGCGGGAGAGGGCTGGGGTGAGGGTGCTCCAGGCGGCACGAGTTGGCCACGTCAGGAAGCCCGCTTGCACTAGGGTTCCGGTGATCTCTGCTGTTGGGCGAACCAGCCAAGGAAAGCGGCCAGTCGCTGGCGGAATTCGGCAGCGGCTGCCTGAGGTTGCAAGGCCTCGGTATAGAAGAACTCGATTGCGACTCCTTGCTCGGGATACAGCCGCAAGGCCCGCGTCCGATGCTCTTCCAGCGTCCAGGGCCAGTCGATCTCGTCGGGCCGACGCAGCACCAGCAACGCGCGCAGCAGCCGCCGCGCCGCCTCTCGTTGCAGGCGCAACCGCTCAACGGGCAGCGTGCCCGTGACCAAGGTAGGCAGATACCCCTCCAACACAGGTATTACAGTGCCATTCACCGCTCGAGCGATGGCCGCGTCCGGCTTGAAGGGGGTAAAACGCCGCGCCAGATCCTCGCCCCACAGCCAGCGACAATGATGCTTGAGCCAGAACCCCCAACTGAGGCGATTGGCTGAGGCGAGGGCCTCGGCTCGGCGCCCGAGGTCAAAATCGATCTTGCTGACTTCAGGGTAGCCAAGCTCCAGCGTGCGCCGCAGATGCTCCAGCTCGTTCACCTGGGTGCTCGGGCAGGCATCGCTCAGGATCAACGTGAGATCCAGATCAGACTGCGCCGGTCGGGCACGACCTTCGGCCACGCTGCCATAGACATAGAGCGCGACCAGATGCGCGCCCAGCAAAGCTGGTAACTGACTGCAGACGGCGGTCAGCACCGCCTGGTACTCGTGCTGGAAGGGCAACACCGGCACCTGGCGGATAAAACCGGCTGCATCCAGTCCATTGTCAGCCGCATGCATCAGAACAACCCCATCTGCTGATCCAACAGCCGGTCGAAGCGGTCCCCGACGAAGGGCAGGATGGCGTCGGCCACCGGGGCCAGCTGGCGCTGCACATAGTGGTCGTAGTCCGGCGGCGCATGGGGCAACTCGACCGGTTCGGCGCCGGCGGTGGTGATCAGGTAGCTGATCCAGCCGCCGCGGCGAAAGCGGCTGCGGCGGCCCAGGCGGGCGCCTTCCGCCTCCAGCAGGCGCGCCGCGCGGACCTGAGGCGAGAGGTTGCTCTGGTATTCCTCTAGCGGCCGGCGCAGGCGCTTGCGATAGACCAGCAGGTCGTCGAAGTCGCCGGCGCGGGTGCGGGCGACGAAGTCGCGCACATAGTCCTCATGGGGCTCGCCGGTGAAGATGCGCAGGTAGAGCTCGCGCTGGAAGCGCTGGGCCAGCGGCGACCAGTCGCTGCGCACCGTCTCCAGCCCCTTGAACACCAGCTCCGGCTGGCCATCGGCAGCGGGGCGCAGCCCGGCGTATCTCTTCTTGCTGCCCTCCTCCGCGCCGCGGATGGTGGGCATGAGAAAGCGGCTGAAGTGGGTCTCGTACTGCAGCTCCAGGTGGCTTTCCAGCCCCAGCTCGGTCTGCAGCTGCGCGCGCCAGTAGGCGTTGACCGCCGCCACCAGGTCGCGACCGATGCGCTCGGCCTCGGCCTCTTCGTGAGCGCGGCCGAGCCAGACGAAGGTGGAATCGGTGTCGCCATAGATCACCCGATGGCCATGCGCCTCGATCAGCTCGCGGGTCTGGTGCATCACCGCATGGCCGCGCAGGGTGATGGATGAGGCCAGGCGGTGATCGAAGAAGCGGCAGTGCGGGGTGCCCAGCACGCCATAGAAGCTGTTCATGATGATCTTCAGCGCCTGGGCCAGGGGCGCATTGCCGGCGCGCTTGGCCGCATCGCGCCCCTCCCAGACCCGCGCCACCATCTCCGGCAGGCAGTGCCGGGTGCGATGGAAGCGCGCGCCGCGAAAGCCCGGTACCGTCTCCGCCTCGGGCAGCGCCAGGCCCTCCACCAGGCCCACCGGATCGATGAGAAAGGTGCGGATCAGCGAGGGATAGAGACTCTTGTAATCCAGCACCAGCACCGAGTCGTAGAGCCCGGGCCGCGAATCCATGACGAAGCCGCCGGGGCTGGCCTCGGGCGGCTGGGCGCCGAGATTGGGCGCGACGAAACCCTGGCGGTGCATCAGCGGCAGATAGAGGTGGTAGAAGGCGGCGATGGAGGCGCCATGCCGCTCCAGCGGCAAGCCGGTGACGCTGGCCCGCTCCAGCAGGAAGCGCAGCAGGCCGGTCTTGGCGAAGATGCGGGTGACCAGCTCGCAGTCCACCAGGTTGTAGCGCGCCAGGGCGCTCTTCTCGCCGGCGAACATGCGATTGATTGAGGCCATGCGGTCGTGGGGATTGTCGATGGCCTTGCCCTCGCCCAGCAGGGTGCGGCTGACGTTCTCCAGGCTGTAGGAGGGAAACACCCAGGTCGCCGACTTGAGCGCCTCCACCCCATCGATGATCGGCCGCCCGGCCAGCAGGGCGTGGAAGGGCCGGCCCTGGCCGCCGGGTTCGTAGCGATCGTCCTCGACGGCGCCGCGGCCCAGGTGCAGGGTCACGCCCAGTTTGCGCGCGTGCTCGTGGAGCACGCGGATGTCGAATTGCAGCACGCTCCAGCCGATGATGACGTCGGGATCATGACGCGCCATCCAGGCGTTGAGGCGTTCGAGCAGGGTGGCGCGGTCGGCGACGTATTCCAGGTCGAAGTCCACCGCGGCGTCTTCCCCGGTCGGCGGGCCGAGCATATACACCTGGCGCTGGCCGCAGCCGTGCAGGCCGATGCTGTAGAGCTCGCCGCGCTCGCTGGTCTCGATGTCCAGCGACAGGGTGCGCAGCGTGGGGCGGTAGTCGGGATCCGGCCGCAAGGGCGCGCCGTCGGCGGTAGGCAGCGTTACCGGCGCGGTGATGAAGCGCTCCATGAGAAAGCGATCCGCCGGGGCGATATCCGTCTCGTAGACGTCGATGCCGGCGGCGGGGAGGCGCTGCTCCAGTTCGCGCAGGGTGCGATAGCGCGGCGCATAGAGCCCCAGGACGGGGCGCCGCTGGAAGTCCTGCAGCGCCAGCTCGCGGATCTCCACCCCGGCCGGCAGCAGGCGCTCGATGTCCGCCCGTCGTGCGGCCGGGGCAAAGGCCACCGCCTGTTGCCCCGGCACCCGCAGCTGGTGCGGACCGCTGTCGGTGGCGAACCAGAACACCAGCTCCATCCCGGTGGAAGTCTCGCGCCAGAGGCGTGTCAGCAAGAAACCCTGGACGGCGGCCAAAGCGGTGGCGCTCCTCGACATGGATGAAAGACCCATTCTCGCAAGGCCAGCCGATACAGGCGACCTCGGCGCGCCCGGTGGTCCGCTCGTCGCCCCCGCCGAATGGCCTGTGTCCTGTGGCGATGATCTTGCATCGAATGCCCACACCCGTCGTAGAGCCGACTGTTCGGCGCCTGGGCGCACCCTAGCTTTCAGTTGTCAGGCCGTGTCATGAATCCGTTGTCGTCGTCGTTTCCCACCGCTGCCGCACCCCGCTACAACGCCCAGCAAGCGCGCGTGCGCGAGCAGGCGCGTCGCTGGCTGGAACAGGACGTCCTGGTGCTGGATACCGAGGCGACCGGCCTGGGCGAGGATGCCCAGCTGATCGAGGTGGCGGTCATGACCCTCAGTGGCCGGGTGCTGCTCGATACCCTGGTCCGCCCAGGCATCGCCGTACCGCGCGAGGCGACCCTGATCCACGGCCTGACCGACGCCCACCTGGCCCAGGCGCCGCGCTTTCCCGAGGTGTTCGCCACCCTCTGGCCGCTGCTGCGGGGCCGCACCGTGCTGGCCTATGGCATGGCCTTCGACTATCGCCTGCTGGCGCACAATGCCCGCCTCCACGGCCAGGCCCTGCCGCCGGAACTGGAGCGCGAGACGCCGCCGGTGCAACTGGTGGATGGCACCCGCCTGCACTGCCTGATGCAGCTCTATGCGCACTTCTGGCAGGAGCCCAGTCTGGACAGCCGCAGCCAGGACGGCTGGCGCCGCAAGTCACTGGCCATGGCCGCCCGTCAGCAGGGCGTCGTGGTCCAGGAAACCCATCGCGCCCTGCCCGATTGCCGACTCAAGGCCGCCCTGGTGCAGGCGCTGGCCGGGGAGGCACCGGCCACCTGGCAGGGCCTGCAGGCGCTGGCGGGCTAGCCGAGCGGCAAGGTACCGGCTGGCAGACAGGTTAACGCTGCGCGACTTGCCATACTGGAGTCGTCATCCCGCCCGAGGTCCCGCCATGAAAGCCGTCGTCTACGAAGCCTTTTCCGCGCCACCCCGCCTGTGCACGGTGCCGGACCCCACCCCCGAGCCCCATGGCGTGGTGCTCAGGGTCATGGCCACCGGCGTCTGCCGCAGTGACTGGCACGGCTGGGTCGGCCATGACAGCGACATCGAATTGCCCCATGTGCCGGGCCACGAACTGGCCGGCGTGGTCGAGGCGGTGGGCAGGGACGTGACCCTCTGGCGCGTCGGCGACCGGGTGACGGTGCCCTTCGTCGGTGGCTGCGGCGCCTGTCCGCAGTGCCATGCCGGCCACCAGCAGGTCTGCGATCACCAGTTCCAGCCCGGCTTCACCCACTGGGGATCCTTCGCCCAGTACGTCGGCATCCACCAGGCCGATCTCAATCTGGTCGCCCTGCCCGAGCAACTGGACTTCGCCACGGCGGCCAGCCTGGGCTGCCGTTTCGTGACGGCCTTTCGCGCGGTGGTCGATCAGGGCCGGGTCAGCGCCGGCCAGTGGGTGGCGGTGCACGGCTGCGGTGGCGTCGGCCTCTCGGCGATCATGATCGCCCGCGCCCTGGGCGCCCAGGTGGTGGCCATCGACATCACCGCCGACAAGCTGGCCCTGGCGCGTCGGCTTGGCGCGGTGGCGACGATCGATGCCACCCAGGTGGCCAGCGTGCCCGAAGCGGTGCAGGAACTGACCGGCGGCGGTGCGCACCTCTCCCTCGACGCCCTCGGCCATCCCACCACCTGCTGCAATTCCATCGCCTGCCTGCGCAAGCGCGGCAGGCACGTCCAGGTCGGACTGCTGCTGGGTGACCAGGCGACCCCGGCGCTGCCGATGAACCTGGTGATCGCCCGGGAACTGGAGATCCTCGGCAGCCACGGCATGCAGGCCCATCGCTACGACGTGCTGATGGCCATGCTGCGCCAGGGCACCCTGGCGCCGGAGAAACTGATCGGCCGCGAGATCAGCCTGGCCGAATCCGGCGCGGCGCTGATGCACATGGACAGGTTCGAAGGCACCGGGGTGACCGTCATTACCCGCTTCGACTAGCCGGGCTAGTCGGCCTCCGCCGCCTGCAACACCCAGCGCAGGCCCTGGAGGTCCTCGGCGGACAGGGTCTCGCGCAGGCGGCAGAGGCGATAGTGAACGCGGGTGTTCATGGCCACCCACTCCAGGTCCTGGCGGGTGGGCTGGGCGACGAAGTATTCGCCATAGCGCTCGTCCAGCCCGGCCATGCGGTACTGGCCCTTGAGCGGCAGATATATCTGGTTGTTCATCTCCCAGCGACTGGCGCTGCAGCCATGGAAGCGCACCTTGTCGCCAAAGGTGGACAGCTGGGTGCGAAAATCGGTGGTGGCATTGCCCGCACTGGTCTTGAACTGGCTGGCGATCACGCTGAAGACGATACCTTCCGGCGAAGGCGCGCCCCGCCATTCGATGACCCGGCGATTGAGCGCCGTGTCGAATCCATCGGTGAAGATACCGGCGGCCTGCGCCGTGAGCGCTGGCAGGGTCAAGGCACCCAGCAACGCCATCATTGTTTTCAAAACGAGCTCCTGGTGATGACCCCGGCGTCTAGCCTGAGGCAGCAGGCCGAGGCGGCAAAGGGCCAGCTTCAGACTTTGGAGACCCGATTGGCTGAAAGGTGCCCCCGCCGGTCCGGATAAGCGGTATCTTTCACAGTCTAGCGACGAGCCCGCCTCGTCCACCCCCTTGAACCGTCGCCGGCGAGGCGTACGGCCCGACCACGAAACGACCGGCCAAGCCGCCGGAGAGCACTGCGAGGATCTATGAGCGCTGCGGACATCGATTGGAAGACCCTCGGTTTCGACTACATCAAGACCGACTTCCGCTATATCGCCACCTATCGCAACGGCAGCTGGGGACCCGGCGAGCTGACTCGCGACAACCAGCTGCACATCAGCGAAGGCTCCACGGCCATCCACTACGGCCAGCAGTGCTTCGAAGGCCTCAAGGCCTATCGCTGCCAGGACGGCTCCATCAACCTGTTCCGCCCCGACCGCAACGCCGCGCGCATGCACAAGAGCTGCGCCCGCCTGCTGATGCCGCCGGTCCCCACCGAGATGTTCGTCGACGCCTGCCAGCAGGTGGTCAAGGCCAACGAGGCCTGGATCCCGCCGTACGGTACCGGTGGCGCCTTCTACCTGCGCCCCTTCGTCATCGGCGTGGGTGACAACATCGGCGTACGCACCGCCCCCGAATTCCACTTCGTGGTGTTCGGCATCCCGGTCGGCGCCTACTTCAAGGGCGGCATGACCCCACACAACTTCGTCATCTCCAGCTACGACCGCGCCGCGCCCCAGGGCACCGGCGCCGCCAAGGTCGGTGGCAACTACGCCGCCAGCCTGATGCCCGGCGCCCAGGCCAAGGCCGAAGGCTTCGCCGACTGCATCTACCTGGACCCCCTGACCCATCGCAAGATCGAGGAAGTCGGCTCGGCCAACTTCTTCGCCATCACCGGCGACGGCAAGTTCGTCACCCCGCGCTCCGAGTCGGTGCTGCCGGGCGTGACCCGCATGTCGCTGATGGACCTGGCCCGCGAGCGGCTGAACCTGGAAGTGGTCGAGGGCGACGTCCATATCGACCAGCTCGACCAGTTCGTCGAAGCCGGCGCCTGCGGCACCGCGGCGGTCATCACCCCCATCGGCGGCATCCAGTACGGCGAGAAGCTGCACGTCTTCCACAGCCTGACCGAAGTCGGCCCGGTGACGCGCAAGCTGTACGAAGAACTGACCGGCATCCAGACCGGCGACAAGCCGGCGCCGGAGGGTTGGATCGTCAAGGTCTGACTCGCGGTTGGTTTGGTTTGAAGAAGGCGCCTCAGGGCGCCTTTTTCATTGGACAAGGGGTTGGCGGTAGGTTGGGTTGAGCGCAAGCGAAGCCCAACGCTACGGTGCTACAGGCTTGGCTTTGTCGGTGCCTTGGCTGCTTATCGAGTGCGTTGACGGTTTTGATTTCGCCCACCCGGGCGAGTCACTTTTGCCAATCGCGGCTGCGCGCCCCGGACAAAAGTAACCAAAAACGCTTGCCCCGGACATCCGGCCCTCCGCTGCGCTCCGGGTCCGCTCACGCCAGCGCCGCTCCGGGGTCGGCCTACACGGGCCGTCCATGGCCCGTTAGGCCTCTCGCCGCATCCATGCGGCTCGACCCACTCCACGACACTGGCGTTCGCCCTCCTGAACGGGGCGATTCACGTGCCTGATGCTTTGGGTGCAAACCGGTAGGGTGGACAACGGCGCAGCCTTGTCCACGCGTTAAGCGTTACTCCCTCAGTGGAAAACGCTGCGCGGTTTTCCACGCTACAACCTGTGAACACCCAAGTATCAGGCTTGCGTCCCGTCCCCGTCAGTGAGGCCGAGTGCAGGCGTTGCGCAGGGGGATGCGAGGCAGGACGCCGAGCAAGGCGCGAGGGGCAGGAGGCCCCTTCGTGCCGTGCCCCCGGAGCGGCGCCGGAGCGCGGGGACCCGGAGCGCAGCGAAGGGCCGAAACGTGGGGACAAGCGTTTTTGGTTACTTTTTTGGCGTTTGAAAAAAGTGACTCGCCCGGGTGGGCGAAACAGCAACCATCAGCAAACCACGATAATAAGCCAGTACAACAGCTCAAACCCAAAGCCTTGGGCTTCGCCTGCGCTCAACCCAACCCACACAGCCGCCCTCCCCTACACCCCCTCCCGCCGCCGCAGGATGGCGCGGGCGCCGATGAACAGCACCGCCACGCAGATCGCCGCTGCGAAGAACCACCGCTTCGACACATGATGCTCCGCAAAGAAGTCGCGCAGGATCTCGCCCACCGCATAGCCGATGCCGGTCATGACGAAGCCCCAGAGCAGCGCGCCGATGATGTTGTAGAACAGGAAGCGCCGAGGGCGTACGCCGCTGGCGCCGATCAGCAGCGGGCCGATCAGGCGGAAGCCGTAGGCGAAGCGGATGCCGATGATCCACAGCGCCTCGTGGCGATGGATACGGCTGCGCAGCCAGTCGATGCGTGCCTGCTGGCGCTTGAAACGACCGAGGATGCTGTCGCCGTAGCGCCGCCCGAGAAAGAACAGCGTCTGGTCACCGATGAAGCCGCCCAGGGCCACGCAGACGGCCGTGAGCGGAAACAGCAGATAGCCGTGGCGGGCGGCGATGCCGGCCAGGATGGCCACGCCATCGCCCTCGATCAGGGCGCCCAGCACGGCGGCGCCGTAGCCGTAGTTGCTGATGACCTCGCTGTCGATCATGGCGCGTCCCTAGAGACCGAGGATGGTCAGCATGATGAAGGTACCGAACAGCACGAAGTGGGTCATGCCCTCGATGGCGTTGGTCTCGCCGTCGTTGAGGTTGATGGCGGCGACGATCAGCGTCACGGCCATCATCACCGTCTGCACCGGGGTCATGGCCATCTGGATGGGCTGGCCATTGAACAGGGCGATGGCTTCCACCACCGGTACGGTGAGGATGACGGTGGACAGACTGGCGCCCAGGGCGATGTTGATCACCGACTGCATGCGATTGGCCATGGCCGCGCGCAGGGCCGTGAGGATCTCCGGACTGGCGGAGATCACCGCCACCACCAGGGCAGGCACCAGGGCCGGCACGGCCAGGCCTTCCAGACCGGTATCCAGCGACTTGGACATCACCTCGGCCAGGGCCCCGGTGGCGACGATGCCGACGATCAGGAGGCCGATGGACAGCGCCGAGCTGCTCTCGCCATGGCCGCCTGCCTCGCCCTGCCCTTCCACGGCCGGACGCTTGCGCTTCTTCTCAGGGTAGCTGTAGCTGAAGAAGTAGCTGTGTGGACCGGTCTGCATACGCAGGAACAGCGCATAGAGCAGCGCCATGGCGCCGATGGTGAAGAAGGAATAGACGTGCCACTGGGCCGTGGGGATGAATTCCGGCACCAGCATGGAGATGCTCACCGCGGTCATGATCATCACGCCGTAGCTGCGGCTGGAATCGTCGTTGTAGGGCTGCTCGCCGTGCTTGAGTCCGCCGAGCAGCGCCGCGAGGCCGATGATGCCGTTCATGTCCAGCATCACCGCGGCGTAGATGGTGTCGCGGGCCAGGGTCGGCGAGTGGTCGTGGCTCATCATGATCGCCAGGATGATCACCTCCACCAGCACGGCGGAAAGGGTCAGGATCATGGTGCCGTAGGGATCGCCGACTTTTTCCGCCAGCAATTCGGCGTGGTGGGCGACGCGCATGGCCGCGCAGATGATGGCGGCGATCAGGCCGCCGGCGACGACCAGCGCCAGGGTCTGGCCACCGCCGAGCAGCGCGTGTTCGAACACATAGGCCAGCACCGTGGCACCGATGGCGACCAGCAGCAGGGTTTCGTCTTTGAGGGCGGCGAGCATGGAAAAGGCGTCCTTGGTTGAGCAATGCCTTGTTACGACCGCCATAGACGGCAAAACGCTCGCACCTCGATACGCCCCTGCCCTGATCGCCCGCGCGGCGGCCCCTCAGCCAACCCGGGCGCGCGGCGCCAGACGCTTCCACACCGCCTTGGTGCCAGTGGCGCAGACCTGGCGATAGCCCAGGGCATGACGCTCGACCAGGTACCAGGACACCACCGCCAGCGGCAGAGTTATGCCGATGGAAAGGATCACCATGGTCCAGGCCTCGATGCCGGGGATCACCGCCGCCAGGGTCTGCTGCACCGGAAAGGAGTAGATGTAGAGGCCATAGGAATAGTCGCCCACCTCGTTGAAGGCGCGGATGCGCCCGGCCGGCACGAAGGCGAGATAGAGCAGTACGTAGCCCAGCACCAGGTTATAGACCAGAAAGAAGCTGTCACGGTCGGGCGTGGCCACCGCCAGCAGCGCCACGGCGGCGACGAAGAGCGCGCGCGACAGCGGGATGTAGGCGCGCAGCACATAGAAGGCGCCACCGAGAAAGAACATCTGGAACAGCCGCAGCAGATGGGATTCGCTGGCGAAGAAGTAGTGGGCGAACAGCTTGAACAGGGCGGCGCCCACGGCGAACAGCAGGATGGCGCGCTGGAAGTGGCGACTGTCCAGGCGCAGCCAGAGCACTGCCAACCAGAGCAGCGCCAGGGCGCCGTACATGCCTACCTCGAAGGGCAGCGTCCAAAGCGAGCCATTGACGATGGCCTGCAGGGGATTGCCTTCGAACAGCCCGGGCAGGTCGAACTCGGCGCCGGCGATCAGGCCGGTGTTCTTGAACAGATAGAACCAGGTCTGGGGATCGCTCAAATAATCCTGCAGGGGCGCCCGGGTCAGCCAGGCGCCGAGGCCGAGCACCGTCAGCACCAGCATCACCAGTAGCCCCGGTACCACGCGCAGCAAGCGACCCCAGACGAAGTCGATGATGTCGGCCCGGCTGAGCAGGCTCTTGGTGACCAGGAAACCGCTGGTGATGAAGAAGATGTCGACCGCGATGTCGCCCAGGGTCATGCCCAGGCTCTCGCGTCCGGGCTCCGCCGTGGGGGTGCCACTGGAGATGGCGAAGCTGTGGCTGAAGACCACGGCGAGCGCCGCGATCATGCGAATCAGATTGAGATTGTTGTTCTTGCCGCCAACATGATCCTGAACGGTCTGCACGGATACCTCACGCGTGGTGTTTGGAGCCATGCGTCCCGATTGTAGTCAGATCCAGACCCGATGCAGGCGTTATGGCCTTTTGCTGGCCCAAAGCGTGGAATGCTGGGAATTTCTGACTGACGAAGCCACCGTACATCGGTCAGCGGGAACCAGGATGGCTGCGGAAAACCGGGCAAAGCGTGCGACAATCGTCCATCTTTTCCTGATTCAAGCTATCCCGAGGATCCCATGTACGACTGGCTCAACGCCCTGCCCAAGGCCGAACTGCACCTGCACCTGGAAGGCACTCTGGAGCCCGAGTTGCTGTTCAAGCTGGCCGAGCGCCATGGCGTCGCCCTGCCCTGGGGTGATGTCGAAGCCCTGCGCGCCGCCTACAACTTCGGCAACCTGCAGGAATTCCTCGACCTCTATTACGCCGGTGCCGACGTGCTGCGCACCGAGCAGGACTTCTACGACCTGACCTGGGCCTATCTGCTCAAGTGCAAGGAACAGAACGTCATCCACACCGAACCCTTCTTCGATCCCCAGACCCACACCGATCGCGGCATTCCCTTCGAGGTGGTGGTGCGCGGCATCACCCAGGCGCTGGCCGACGGGGAAAAGCAGCTGGGCGTGACCAGTGGGTTGATCCTCAGCTTCCTGCGGCACCTTTCCGAGGACGCCGCCCAGGCCACCCTGGACCAGGCGCTGCCGTTCCGCGACCACTTCGTCGCCGTCGGCCTGGACAGCTCGGAAAAGGGGCATCCGCCGAGCAAGTTCAAGCGTGTCTTCGCCCGTGCCCGCGCCGAAGGCTTTCCGGCCGTCGCCCATGCCGGCGAGGAAGGTCCGCCGGAGTACATCTGGGAAGCCCTCGACCAGCTCGGCGTGGTGCGGATCGACCACGGCGTGCGCGCCTTCGAGGACGAGCGCCTGATGGCTCGCCTGGTCGACCAGCAGATCCCGCTCACCGTCTGCCCGCTGTCCAACACCAAGCTCTGCGTGTTCGACGACATGAGCCAGCACACCATCCTCAAGATGCTCGACCGCGGCCTCAAGGTCACCGTCAACTCGGATGACCCGGCCTACTTCGGCGGCTACGTCACCGAGAACTTCATGGCCCTGCACGAAGGCCTGGGCATGACCCAGGAGCAGGCCCGGCGCCTGGCGCAGAACAGCCTCGACGCCCGCCTGGTGAAATGAGCATGAGCCTGACCGCTGCCGAGATTTCCTACTACGAACGCTTCGCCGAGCGCCTGGCCGATGCCGCCGCCGTGGCCATCCAGCCCTACTTCCGCGCCCAGCTGGCGGTGGACGACAAGGGCGACGCGGCCGTCGCCGGGCGTCGCTACGACCCGGTGACCATCGCCGACAAGGCCGCCGAACGGGCCATGCGCGAACTCATCCAGGCCGAGCACCCGGATCACGGCATCCTCGGCGAGGAAGAGGAAAACGTCGCCGGCAGCAGCCCCCTGAGCTGGGTGCTCGACCCCATCGACGGCACCCGCGCCTTCATCACCGGCCTGCCGCTGTGGGGCACCCTGGTGGCGCTCAACGACGGCAGCCGTCCGGTGATCGGGGTGATGAACCAGCCCTTCACCGGCGAACGCTACCTGGGCACCCCGGCCGGCGCCTGGCGCAACGGCGCGGCCCTGCGCACCCGTCCCTGCGCCAGCCTGGCCCAGGCCCGGCTGATGTGCACCAGCCGCGATATCTTCGACACCCCCGAGCGCCTGGCCGCCTTCGACGCCGTGGCGGCCGAGGTACAGCTGGCGCGCTTCGGCGGCGACTGCTACGCCTACTGCATGCTGGCCTCGGGCTTCGTCGACATCATCATCGAGGCGGGCCTGCAGCCCTACGACGTCCAGGCGCTGATCCCCATCATCGAAGGCGCCGGCGGCCGCATGACCGCCTGGGACGGCGGCGATGCCCAGCAGGGTGGGGCCATCCTCGCCTGCGGTGATCCGAAGTTGCATGCGCTGTTGGTGGAGCGGTTGCAGCACCTGGCCTGAGGCTTGGTAGACGGCTTCGTAGGTTGGGTTGAGCGGAGCGAAGCCCAACATTACGGAGCTGCAATCTTGGCTTTATAGGTGCCCGGCTGCTTATTGAGTGCTCTGATGGCTCTTGTTTCGCCCACCCGGGCGAGTCACTTTTGCCAATCGCGGCTGCGCGCCCCGGACAAAAGTAACCAAAAACGCTTGCCCCGGACATCCGGCCCTCGCTGCGCTGCGGGTGACTCGCGTTGCTCGCCCTTCGGGCCAGCCTACGGCTGTTACTCCGCTACGCTACGTTTCGCTCACGCCAGCGCCGTTCCGGGGTCGGTCCAGATGGGCCGTCCATGGCCCACTGGACCTCTCGCCGCATCCATGCGGCTCGACCCACTCCACAACACTGGCGCTCGCCCTCCTGAACGGGGCGATTCGCCAGCCTGAAAGTTTCCGTTGAAGAGCCGAACATCCTGTAGCGTGGACAACGGCGAAGCCTTGTCCACTGATGGGTTGGTTGCCCGCCTGTGGAAAACGCTGTGCGGTTTTCCACGCTACGAATCGCGATGGCCTCTTTGCAAGCGCTCCCTAAATTTCAGGCTGGCACCCCGTCCCCGTCAGTGAGGCCGAGTTCCGGTGTCGTGGCGAGGGTTGCGAGGCAAGACGCCGAGCAAGGCGCGAGGGGCAAGATTCCCCTTCGTGCCGTGCCCCTGGAGCGGCGCCGGAGCGGAGGGCCGAACTGTCGAGGTGTGCTTTCTTTTGCTTACTTTTCTTTGCACCGGGCGACGATCCGCAAGCAAAGAAAAATGAGTCGCCGGCCAGGCGAAACAAGAGCTATCAACAGACCTCAATAATTAGCCAAGACACCAACAGCAATCGCGGCCATGGGCCGCTCCTACAGGCCCAACCCAAGCCTGTAGGAGCGGCCCATGGCCGCGATCGCCCCCCGCTACCCCCTTAAGCCCCCTCTAAGCCAACTCCCGTATACCGGCAGGATTCCGCCAAGAGTCCCTGCCGTGCTCCCCTCCTCTTCCACCGCCTCCCCCAGAGCCGCACAGCTGGAGCGGGCCTTGCTGCTCGGCTGCCTGGCCGCCTACCTGCTCGCCGGCCTGTTCGGTCGTGGTCTGTGGAAGGCCGACGAACCCTATTCCTTCGGCATGGTGTGGAATTTCCTCACCACCCCGGACTGGCTGGTGCCCCGAGTCGGCACCGCGCCCTTCATGGAAAAGCCGCCGCTGATGTACTGGACCGGCGCCTTGACCGCGCGACTGGCCGCGCCCTGGCTGAGTGCGCCCGACGGCGCGCGGCTGGCGGTGCTGGGCTGGATGCTGGTGACCCTGGCCGCCCTCGCCTGGCTGACCGAGCGGCTGCTGCCCGGCCGCCGGCGCGAGGCCGTGCTCGCCCTGCTGGGCATGCTCGGGGTGGTGCAGCACAGTCATCTGCTGATCGCCGACGTGCCCCAGCTGGCCGGCGCCACCCTGGGCCTTGCCGGGCTGGCCGCGCAGCTGCACGACAACCGCCATCCCTGGCGCCGTGGCCTACTGTTCGGCAGCGGCCTGGGCATCGCCTTCATGAGCAAGGGCCTGCTGGTTCCCGGGGTGCTGGGCCTCACCGGACTGCTTTGTGCGTTCTGCTGGCCGCGGCGGCTGGTCGAGCCGGAAGGACGGCACTGGCTGCTCGCCGCCAGCCTGGCCGCCCTGCCCTGGCTGCTGGTCTGGCCGGCGCTGCTCTGGCACCGGGCGCCGGAGCTGTTCCATACCTGGCTGTGGACCAACAACATCGGCCGCTTCTTTGGCCTGGAGGCGCGCAACAGCGATACCGATGGCCTGGCCTCCAGCCTGGCGGATTTGCTGGCGCTGTCCTTTCCCACCGGGCTGATCCTGCTGGGCGCCACGCTCTGGCAGCTGTATCGCCGCGGCGGTAGCCCGCTGAAGCGTCTGGGTCGGCATCCGGGACTGGCCACGGTGGTGCTCTATGCCATCGTCTGCCTGGCGGTCCTGCTCAAGTCGGCGGTGTTCCGCAGCCTCTATCTGCTGCCGCTGTTTCCGGCCCTGGCGCTGCTGGCGGCGCGACTGCAGCCACCGCCCGCGCTCGCCGCCCTCGGGCGCACCCTCGGCCTGGCCTTCTGGACGCCGATCATCGCCTTGCTGGCGCTAGGCGGTTTCGGCCTGGCGCTAGGGTGGCCGCTGCCCTGGCCAGCGCTGGTCCGGGACCACCTGCCGCTCGCTGAACGACTACCGGTCGGCCTGCTGGCCTGGACCCTCGCCGCGCTGGCGCTGCTCGGCTGGGGCCTGGCGCTAGGGCTGCACAGACGCCTGGCACCCGGCAGTCTCTGGTTCGTCGGCCTCACCGTGAGCTGGAGTCTGGCCAACAGCCTCTGGCTGCCCTGGGTCGACCTGGGCAACAGCTACGCCCGGCCCTTCACCGAGTTGCAGCGGGTGCTGCCACGGACGGATTGCGTGGCCAGCTACGGCCTGGGCGAGTCGGAACGCTCCATGCTGCATGTCTACGGCGGCTACCCCCCATTGGAGCTGACCGCGCTGCGACAGGTGCCCTGCCAGGTGCTGGTGGTGCAGGACGAATGGCACGAAGCCGTGGCGGTACCGCCGGGCTGGCAGCTGCTCTGGCAGGGCGCCCGCCCCGGCAATCTCAAGGAGCGCTTCCGCGCCTTCACGGTGTCGCCGAGGGTGCCCTGAGGTGTTGGCTGCTCAAGCCAACCTACGGCGGCTCCCCGCGCAGGTTGGGTCGAGACGGCTCCATCGTCGAAGCCCAACGGACCGCGATCAGGAGCCGCTGCCAGCACCCCAGGCCGCGAGCAGATCCTGGGATTCCATCACCAGTCCCAGGTGCAGGGAGACCATGCTCAGCGCCGCGCACTCCAGGCTTTCATCGGTCCCTCGCACCAGGTCGCGCAGGACGATGACGCGATAGGTGCGGTTGCTGGCATCGAAGGCGGTGTTGAGCACGCAGCAGTCGGTGAAGCCGCCAACCAGCACCACGGTGGTGATGCGCTGGTTGCGCAGCAGGAAGTCCAGGTCGGTGGGATAGAAGGCCGACAGCCGCCGCTTGTTTTCCACCCGCAGGTCTTCGGGCAGCACCTCGGTGAGCAACTCGGTCCAAGGCGAGCCTTCCAGGGCATGGGCGTCGGCATTGGGAATCGGCCCGACGTGCAGCGGAAAGGTCCGTCGCCAGGCCGCGGGAATGCCGCCCAGGTCATCGGCGCCATTGGCGCGCAGTACCGACTTCACATGGACGATGCGCACGCCCAGGGCGCGGGCCTGGCGGTGGAAGGCATCCACCGGCGCCACCAGATCGCGGGCGCGGGGCGCCGGGCAGGGGCAGTCCGGCGAGGCGTCCAGGTGGCCGCGATGCAGGTCGATGGACAGCACCGCCGTGGTGCTCGGGTCCAGGTAATCGGCGAAGTCCGTCCGCACCAGCAGCCGGGGTTCCTCATAGACGAAAACACGCAGGTTCATCGACGCTCCTCACGGACATAGGCTTCGCCCAGGGCGCCGGGTTGGCTCAGGCGGTCACGCCCAGCCAGGGCGACCCAGATCATCACGCCCAGGGTGACGGCATAGGGCGCCATCAGGATGAAGTATTGCGACAGCCGCACCCCGGCGGCGGCCAATTGCGGAATCAGCGCCTCGATGCAGCCGAACAGCAATGCCCCGGCCAGGGCGCGCCAGGGCGACCAGCGGGCGAAGATCACCAGGGCCACGGCGATCCAGCCACGGCCGCCGGTCATCTCGGCGATCCACAGCTTGGTGCTGAGCACGGCGATGTAGCCGCCGGCGAGACCCACCAGCGCCGCGCCGGCGAGGATCGCCAGCAGTCGATAGCCGGCCACCGAGAGACCGGCGGCATCGGCCGCCTGGGGATTCTCGCCCACCGCCCGCAGGCGCAGGCCGGGGGTGGTGCGTTCGAGCCAGGCGATGACGGCGAGAAAGATCAACGGAGTCAGGTAGACCAGCAGGTTCTGCTGGAATAGACGCCCCACCAGCGACAGCTCCGACAGCGGCCAGAGCGCCAGCGCCGGCAGGCCGGCCACCGGCTGGTTGGTCCAGCCCCAGAGGGTACCGAGCAGGCCGGTGAGGCCCTGGCAGAAGAACACCAGGGTCAGGCCGGCGATCACCTGGTTGATGCGCAGCCAGATCACCATGACCGCGAACAGCAGCGAGACCAGCGCCGCCGCGCCCATGGCCGCCAGCAGCGCCAGGCCGGCATTGCCCAGGGCCAGTTGCGCGCCGATGCCGAACAGCGCGCCGACCAGCATCAGGCCCTCGGCATGCAGGGCCAGCACCCCGGATCTTTCTGTGAGGATCAGCCCCAGCGCCGCCAGGGCGTAGGGTATGGCGAAGTCGGGGACGTTACCCAGCCAGCTGGCGAGCAGGTTCAAGCGGCACCTCCCTGGCTGCGTCTGAGCCGATGGCGGATGAAGAAATCCGAGGACGCCACACAGATGACGATCAGCGCCTGGATCAGCTGCACCATGGCGAAGGGGATCTGGTAGAACACCTGCAGATTGCGCCCGGCGACGAACAGGGTCGCCACCAGGAAGGCCACCACGGCGGCGGCCAGGGGGTTGTTGCGCGCCAGGAAGGCGATGAGGATCCCGGAGAAGCCATAGCCCTGGTAGAAGGACTGGGGCAGCCGCCCCTCCTGCCCGGCCGCCACCACGAAGCCGGCCAACCCGGCCAGGGCGCCGGAGGCCAGCACCGTGGCGAGGATGGTGGTGCGCACCGGCACCCCCACGGCGCCGGCCACCCG
>Ga0153990_1000066_pt1 | contig 24009 bp, 22 predicted proteins | sample TSNC074MetaG_FD_104739 | JGI IMG/M metagenome (GOLD analysis project Ga0153990, IMG submission 104739) | Attine ant fungus gardens microbial communities from North Carolina, USA - TSNC074 MetaG | ecosystem: Host-associated > Fungi > Mycelium > Unclassified | place: USA: North Carolina, Jones...
CCGAAGGGGGCGACTTCGTTGGAGATCAGGCCGGTGTTGATGCCGACCATGCCGTACTCCAGCGCCTCGGCCACGCGGAACACGCGGGACAGGTCGCGGGCATAGAAGTAGGAGGCCAGGCCGAACTCGGTGTCGTTGGCCAGTTCGATGACCTCGGCCTCGTCCTTGAAGCGGAACAGCGGCGCCAGCGGGCCGAAGGTCTCTTCCTTGGACACCTTGGCGCTCTTGGGCACGTCGGCGAGGATGGTCGGCTCGAAGTAGCTGCCACCGTTGGCGTGGGCCTTGCCCCCGGCGATGACCTTGGCGCCCTGGCTCACGGCGTCGTCGATGTGCTCCTTGACCTTGGCCGCGGCCTTGGCGTCGATCAGCGGGCCGATGGTCACGCCCTCTTCCAGGCCGTTGCCGACCTTGAGCTTGGCCACGGCGGCCTTGAACTTCTCGGCGAAGGCGTCGTAGACGCCGTCCTGGATGTAGAGGCGGTTGACGCAGACGCAGGTCTGGCCGGCGTTGCGGTACTTGGAGGCGATGGCGCCTTCCACGGCCTTGTCCAGGTCGGCGTCGTCGAAGACGATGAAGGGCGCGTTGCCGCCCAGCTCCAGCGATAGCTTCTTGATGGTGGGCGCGCTCTGCTCCATCAGCTTGGCACCGATCTCGGTGGAGCCGGTAAAGGAGATCTTGCGCACGATGGGGCTTTCGGTCAGCTCGGCGCCGATCTCGGCGGCGGAGCCGGTGACCACGCTCAGCACGCCCTTGGGAATGCCGGCGCGCTCGGCCAGCTCGACCAGGGCCAGGGCCGAATAGGGGGTCTGGCTGGCGGGCTTGATCACCATGGTGCAACCGGCGGCCAGGGCCGGACCGGCCTTGCGAGTGATCATCGCGGTGGGGAAGTTCCACGGCGTGATGGCGGCGGTGACGCCGATGGGCTGCTTGATCACCAGGATGCGCTTGTCAGCCTGGTGGCCGGGGATGGTGTCGCCATAGATGCGCTTGGCTTCTTCAGCGAACCACTCGATGAAGGAGGCGGCATAAGCGATCTCGCCCTTGGCCTCGGCCAGCGGCTTGCCCTGCTCCAGGGTCATCAGCCGGCCCAGGTCGTCCTGGTTCTCGATCATCAGCTCGTACCAGCGACGCAGCTTGGCCGAACGCTCCTTGGCGGTCAGCGCCCGCCAGGCCGGCAGGGCGCGGTTGGCGGCGTCGATGGCGCGCTTGGTCTCGGCGCGACCAAGCTTGGGAATGGTGCCCAGGGTCTCGCCGGTGGCCGGGTTGTCCACTTTGACGGTGGCACCGCTGTCGGCGTCGATCCAGGCGCCGTCGACATAGGCTTGCTGGCGAAACAGGGAAGCGTCTTTGAGCTGCATTACGGTCTCCTTGGCTGAAAGGGCCGGAAGCAAGGGCATGACACCCCTGCGCCTGCGATAGGGTCAGGCCTGGAAACGCTGGCATCGCCACCGTTCAGTGCCCGCTCGAGCAACGTCCGAACCGCCCTGGGCGTTCGAAATATTGAACGCATCCTAGGAGAATATTGAACCCCCGCGCAAGAGCGCCGGAGCGGTTTTCGCGCGGACTTCCTCCTTGTTTATGCAGCCCTTGCCAAGCCCCGCGAAACAGTCGTTCAAAATCAACAACATCGTGCATGCGGGCATGGACGGTCGAGGGCAAGGTGAGTATGATGGCGACCGATTCAGCGTCACCGAATCGCTGCACTCGTAGCTCAGCTGGATAGAGTACTGCCCTCCGAAGGCAGGGGTCGTGGGTTCGAATCCCGCCGAGTGCGCCATCTCCCGTTCACCGTCGCGTGAACCTCAGCAAAGCCCGCCATCGCGCGGGCTTTGTTGTTTATGGCTGTCGCTCAAGCCGTTCCGAGACGCTCAAAACGTTCTGTAAAAGGCGATCGCCAGATCACCGGCGTGAATTATCTGACCATTATCCCTGGCGCTAACGCGATTCTGCTCTAAGCTCTGACCTCTAGACCCGCTCCAACAGGCCGGCCGGATGCCGATACCCTGGTGATCACCCTGCAAGGACGCCTCATGAGATACCTCCTGACCAGCTCGGTCACCCTCTTTCTCGCCGCTCCGCTCCTGACCGAAGACACCGCCCTGGCCCAGGCTGGCCATGCCCTGCGTCCGGGGATAGAGGCAGCGGCGCACGCCCTCAACCTGTCGCTGCTGCAGAGCAGCGCGGTTGGCAGAGGGCCGGTGGCCGACGGCGCGCGGCTGCAGCTGGCGGCGCTGGAACGGCAGGCGCGGCTGGACGACTAGGGCTTCAAGGCGTTTGCCAAGGCCCGGCGCAGAGCCATTCTTGAACGAAGCGCCCGTCCCGGGCTCTCAAGGTCTCCACCATGGCCACCCCGAGGAGACCTGGATGAAATCCCTGATTCCCCTGTTGCTGCTGCCCCTCGCCCTGGGTGCCTGTACCCGGGAGCCGCTTCGGCACGACGATCTCGGCCTGCCCAGCTGCGATCTGCAGCAGCAGCGTGAATTGCCGGGCGAGCTGGGCGGCGCCATCACCGATCCGCGGCAGGCGCATGTATCCATGCGCGCCAATGTGCTGCTGGCGGATGTGAGCACGGCGCGCAAGGCGCAGCGGATCAGTCAGGAACAGGCGACCGCCTTCAGCGAGCGCATTGCCGCGGTGCGCAGCCAGACCGATGCCCTGGTCGGGCAGCAAGGCTTTCTCAGCGCGGCCGAACGCGCCAGCTTCGACCGGGAATTCGACGGGATCGCCATGCAGATCTGCCAGCCGCGCTAGCGGGTGATGGGTAGCGACTGCCAGGCCGGGTCGAACGGCGCGGCCATGAACGGCTAGGATAGTAGAGCCGATCAGGCGGTGGAGCAGCCTGCCGCCCTTCTCTCTTGGCCCCCGGGGACGACCCCGGCGATCGGAGGGCAGCGTTCCGGGACGGCCCGGTTTTACAGGAGGCCGTCGTTGGCTTGGTTCTATCTGGTGTGCGCGGGACTGCTCGAGGTGGTCTGGGCGTTCTATATGAAGCAGTCCGCGGGCTTCACCCGTCTCACGCCCACGCTGATCACCGGGGTCGCCATGGTGGCCAGCGTGGCGCTGCTGTCGATCTCAATGCGCAGCCTGCCGCTGGGCACCGCCTATACGATCTGGACCGGTATTGGCGCGGTCGGCGCCTTCATGGTGGGCATTCTGGTGCTGGGCGAGGCGGCGAGTCCGCTGCGCATCCTGGCCGCCGCGCTGATCGTCAGCGGGCTAGTGCTGATGAAGCTGACCTCGTCCTAGGTTCTGTACGAAAACTGCCTGCGCTCGGTGATGCTTTGTTGAAAACCGCCTGGCTGGCCAGCCCCGTCGGAATGCTCATTTACCGCTCGTAAACTCGCTCGCGAGCCCGGTCCGCCTCCTCCAGCGCTTTTCGCCTCGCCTGACCTTCGCTCGGCGACTTTTCGTACAGAACCTGAGCGCCCTCCCCTAGCGCGGGATCACCGAGCGCGCCAGCCAGATGAATAGCAGCCCGCCGAGCAGTCCACCCACGGCCATCGCCAGCAGCCCCTCCAGGGTGCGCGTCGCATAGATGAGCACCGGCATGGGCGCGAAGGCGTCGATCAGGCGGATGGCAGCGATCAGGCTGAGGCTGCTGGCCAGCGGCAGCAGGCAGGCGCGATAGGCACCGCCGTGACGACCGAGCCAGAGGGCCGCGGCAAAGGCTGGTAACCAAGCGGCGAGCACGATCGCGGCATAGACGGGTCCGAAGCCCAGCAGATCCTCCAGCGAGGTCCGCCAGCGCGTGGGCAGGTCGATCGGCTGGCCGAGTCCCTGGAGGGCCGCCAGGTTGTACTGGGTCTGCACCAGGCTGCCCCAGGCGGTGGCCAGCAGCAGGGCCGCGGCGAACGCCAGCAGGGTGCGCGGTTGCAACAGGGCGCGCCAGAGCGGTTGAGGCATGGTCGGAAGATCCCTTGGAGAGAGGCAGATGCTAGCGAAAGCGGGTACCCGGAGTAGACCTCAAGCGTTACCTAAAGCTTCCGGCCGCTGGGCCTGGCTGGCCTGGCTGGCCCTGCTGGCGGTTCCGCTGGCCTTGGCGGCGCCGGCCTATCGGATCGAGACGGTGGCGACCGGACTGGACCGGCCCTGGTCGCTGGCCTTCCTGCCCGATGGCCGTGCGCTCCTGACCGAGGGCGCCGGGCGCTTGCGGCTGCTGGTCCCGGACGGCGCAGGTCGCCTCGGGCTGCAGGCGCAAGCCATCACCGGACTGCCGGACCTCTACACCGAAGGCCAGGCCGGACTGTACGAGGTGCTGCCGGATCCGGACTTCGCGCGTAACCAGCTGATCTATCTCTCCTATGCGACAGGTACGCGCCAGGCCAATCACTTGAGGGTGGTACGCGCGCGGCTGGAGGGCGAACGCCTGCAGGACGTCCAGCCGTTGTTCACCAGTCAGCCGGCCAAGGCCTTCGGCCAGCACTTCGGGGCGCGGATGGCCTTGCTCGGCGACGGCACCCTGGCCATCGCCCTGGGTGATGGCAACGTGGAACGTACCGACGCCCAGCGACTGGATACCCATCTGGGCAAGATCATGCGCATCACCCGCGACGGCCAGGTGCCGGCGGACAATCCCTTCATCAAGCGACCCGGCGCCCTGCCGGAGATCTACAGCCTGGGCCATCGCAATCCCCAGGGCCTGGTCTGGGTGGCCGAGCGCCAGGCGCTGTACGAGCACGAGCACGGCTCCAAGGGCGGCGACGAACTCAATCTGATCCGCAGCGGTGCCAACTATGGCTGGCCGCTGACCACCGGCGGCGTGGACTACACCGGCGCGCGCATCTCGCCCTTTCGGGAGTTGCCGGGCATCACCCCACCGCTGCTGGAGTGGACACCCTCCATCGCACCGGCCGGCATGACCTGGTACGACGGCCAGGGCTTTCCCGCCTGGCGCGGCAGTCTGTTCGTGGCGGCGCTGCGGGAAAAATCGGTGCGGCGAATACCGCTGGTGAACGGCGTGCCCGGCCAGCAGGAGCTCCTGTTCCAGGAACTGGACCAGCGTCTGCGCGACGTGCGTAGCGGACCGGACGGCAATCTCTGGCTGCTCACCGATGGTGAGGACGGTCAGCTGTTGCGGGTGGTGCCGGGGTAGGAGGGGCCACTGCGAGAGACCCCAATGGCCTGATCAGGCCGCGACGAAGGTGTTGCTGGCACCCAGCAGGGTCAGTTCGTCGCTGGGGTTGTTGTAGGCGTCGTAGACGAAGGCTTCGGGCAGGTAGACGCTGTATTGATGTCCCTCTACCAAATCACTCGCCAGGCGAATGTCCAGCTGGCTGGTCAGGTGTCTCACCGTGGTGACCAACTCGAAGCCGATCTTCGCGCCGGTGGTGACATCGAGCACAAAGGCTTTCTCCAGTACCGCCGGGTCCACGTTCACCGGTATCGGATAGGCTTCCGAGTAAAGATCCCGGGTGCCGCGATAAATGGAGCTGTCGAAAAACAGGTTGATGTGATTTTCAGCACCAGGGCTGTAGTAGGAATGCTGATCGATACCTGTCAGTAGCGGTGGAGTGAAGTCGGCAGGTAGCACCTCGAGGTCACGCGGCAGGGTCGTCACCAAGACGTTTCCAGCCGTATCGGTGGTCTCAACCTGGATCGAGCCCTGCGCATAGAAGCCCGGCTCCAGCTTAGGTGCAGGCCAGCGTCCCTCCCCCTGCTGCCAGGTCTGGCCGCCATCGCTGGAACTGCGCCATTGCTCTACGTCGTTGTCGATGTAGAAGTGGAATCGCAACAGATTCTCGGTGGTAGGGCCATGAGTGCTGAGCAGATAGAGCGCGGCTCCCTGGTTGTCGACCTGCCAGGGTGTTTCATTAGTAAGGATCCGCGTGATGCCACCGTCTTCCCGATAGCTGACCTGCAGCTGATCCGCCTGGTAGTAGCCCGCGACCAGTTGCAGGGTATGGCTGCCGGCGCTCGCGGCGGTCCAGTTCTGCCCGCCATCCAGGCTGTAACTCCAGGCCGTCACCTCATCCGGCAGGGTCACGTCCACCTGGCCGTTGCGGGTGATGCCATCGGTGGGAGACACCCCGGTGTCCTCGTGCAGGGCGAGGCCCGGCGTGAGCGGCTCCCATTGCGCGAGGCGCGTCTGGAACAGCTGCTGATCGGCGCTCTGGCCATCCGGGCGGCAGAGGTAGTCGATCATCTCGACGATGACCGCGGCGCGGGCATCCTGGTGGGTGCTGCCAAGCGTCTCCAGCCGGCCCAGCCAGAAGGCCTTGCCACCGGCATCGGCGCTGCGGCCGAGCAAATCGCCATAGCAGCCGTCGATGAAGGCGCTGGCGCTCTCGTCGGCGGGTTGCGCCTGCAGGCGCTCGGCGCCGTTGAGGAACAGGCGAACCAGTTGGGCGTTGCCCAGGCCATCGTCCAGCTTGGCGACCCAGAAGCGAAAGCCTTCCGCATCCGGGGCGCGGCCCAGCACGGCCCAGTAACAGGCGTTTACCCATGCTGCATTGTCCACGACCATGGTCTCTCCTCCTTGAAGCGGCCACCCGCTGTGGCCGGATCCCTGGCTTATAGAAGGTGGTGGAAGAGGATGCCGACCTGTGTCCGGATTCCTGTGGCGTGCTCGACAGCCTTTCGCCTAGGGCGATAAGCAAAAAGCCAGATGAAACGAGCACCTCCATCGAATCGTCGAAACCCCCGACGATTCGTCAAATAAGAGACGACAGTTCGACGCTCTGACGCTCACATCTGACAGCGCCACTTTTTAAGCTGGAGCCTCAACCACGGAGGATCCGCCATGAAAGTCACCCTGCTCGGCGCCGGCCATATCGGCTACACCATTTCGCAATTGCTGCACGCCAGTGGCGACTATCAGGTGACGGTGGCGGATCGCGACGAGCGCGCCCTGGCGGCCATCGCGGCCCTGGGCGTGCAGACCCGGACCCTGGATACCGCCGACGCCAGCGCCCTGGCCGCGGCCCTGGACGACCAGGACGTGGTGCTCAATGCCCTGCCCTATCACCTGGCGATTCCCGTGGCCCAGGCGGCCAAGGCCACCAACACCCACTACTTCGACCTGACCGAAGACGTCAAGGCGACCAAGACCATCCGCCAGCTGGCCGAGGGCGCGAGCAACGCCTTCATGCCCCAGTGCGGTCTGGCGCCGGGCTTCATCGGCATCGCCGCTCACTCCCTGGCCAAGCGCTTCGACAGCGTGCGCGAGGTGAAGATGCGCGTCGGCGCCCTGCCGGAATTCCCCACCAACGCCCTGAAGTACAACCTGACCTGGAGTGTCGACGGCCTGGTCAACGAGTACTGCCACCCCTGCGAAGCGGTGCGCAACGGCGAGCTGCAACTGGTGCAGCCGCTGGAAGGCCTGGAGCACTTCTCCCTGGACGGCGTGGAATACGAGGCCTTCAACACCTCGGGCGGCCTGGGCACCCTCTGCGAGACCCTGCAGGGCCAGGTGGAAACCCTGGACTACAAGACCGTGCGCTATCCCGGTCACCGCGACCTGATGAAGTTCCTGCTGGAAGACCTGCGCCTGGCCAGTGACCAGGAGCAGCTCAAGACCATCCTGCGCGGCGCCGTGCCCACTACCATGCAGGACGTGGTGCTGGTGTTCGTCACCGTCAGCGGGATGCGCGATGGCAAGCTGGTGCAGGAGGTGTTCAGCCGCAAGATCTTCGCCGCCGAGCGCGACGGTCGCCTGACCAGCGCCATCCAGATCACCACCGCCGCCGGTATCTGCACCGCCCTGGATCTGTTCCGCGAAGGCAAGCTGCCGCAACGCGGCTTCATCGCCCAGGAGCAGGTGGACATGGAGGCCTTCCTGGCCAACCGTTTCGGCAAGGCCTACCAGCCGGTCTGATCGGCGAAGCTTAGCGGCAGACCAGGGGTCCCATAACGGAACAGTTGCCGTTAGAGGACCCCTCGTCATGCTCAGCGTCGCCATCGTCGGTTGCGAACAGATCCACGCCCAGGACTACCTGGACACCAGCCTGGCCGATCCGCGGGTGCGGGTGGTGGCGGTGGCCAGCGAACGGGATCCCGCCCGCGCCCGGCGCCTCGCCGCCCCTCATGATCTGCCGGTAGTGGACGACTTCACCCGGCTGCCCGAAGTGGACCTGGCCTTCGTCACCACCGCGATCGAGGATCACGAGGCGGCGGTGAGCGCCCTGCTCCCGCGCGCTCGTCATCTCTTCGTGGAAAAACCGCTGGCCGTCTCGGCCGCCCGAGCCACCGCCCTGGCCGAACAGCTCACCGGACGGTCCTGCTTCAGTGGCTTCTATCTGCGCACCGATCCGGCCCTGCAGCTGTTGCGCCAGCGGGCGCGGGACGGCGACATCGGTAACCTAAGTCACCTATCGCTCACCGCCGGCCACCCCGGGCTGCTGGAGGGCTGGCTCAGCGACTGGCCGGCGCACCTGGACGAGCGCCGCATGGGCTATGGCGCCTTTGGCGATCTGGCGGTGCACCTGCTGGATTTCAGCGCCTGGCTAAGCGGTGAGGCCCTGACCGTCACGCACAGTCGGCTGGACCGCGATCCGCGCTGGCCACTGGATCATGGCGGCGAGGCCCTGCTCCAGGCCGGTGCTCTGCCGATTCATCTGCGTGCCAGCGCCACCCTGCGCGGTCCGCGCCTGGCCATTCGACTGGACGGCAGCGAGGGCAGCCTGGAGCTCTGCGCGGGGCGCCTGGAGCTGCACGACGCCGAAGGCCATCGGCGGGTGCTGGCCGAGGGGGTGGACCCCGGCGTGCCCCAGGGCGCCCAGGCGGTGTTCGATCAGTTGCTCGGCCAGCCGCGGCCGGAACTGGCCACCTTGGGTGCCGCGCTGGCGGCCAATTGTCTGCTGGATGCGCTCTATGGACGGGATTGAGGTAGCGGATGGCCTGCTCTAGAGGTGCTAAAGGTCATCTGACAAGTGCCGATAGCAAGGGTATCCGGTGCAGTCTGGCTGGTATCCCCTCGCTGAAAGGAACTCCCCAATGGTCTGGTTCAACAATCTGGCGCTGGCGAAGAAACTCGCGATCGCCTTTGGTCTCTGTACGCTCATCACCCTGGGCATAGGTGCGGTTGGCCTAAGCGGGCTCAGGAGCCTGAATGGCCTGCTGGATTCGGTGCTGAACAACAATCTGCTGTCCATCACCCGGCTCAACGATGCCAAGAGCAACGTGATCGGCCACAACCGCGATATCTTCCGGTTGATGTCCATGGTCTATGCCAACGCGCCCCAGACCGAGCAGGATCGTGTTATCGCCTCCCTGCGATCCAACCAGGCCGATGCCGAGAAGCCTTTCGCCGACTACCGCGCCACCCCTTTGCAAGCCGATGAAAAGGCCGCGGGTGATGCCTTCGAGGATGAGTGGAAGGCCTATATCTCCAGCATCAACACCGTCCTGGCGCGCCTGGCCGCCAAGGACGTGGCCGGCGCCAACCAGCTGCTGAACGAGCAGGTGCAGCCCGGCTACCGTAAGACCATGGCCGCCTTCAAGATCATGGTGGAGTCCAACAAGCGCCAGGGTAACGAAGCCGGCGCCGCGGCGATCGCCACCTACGGCAACGCCTTCTGGATGCTGGCCGGCGGCCTGCTGCTGGCGGTGCTCTGCGCCCTGGCGCTGGGCATCATCATCACCCGAATGATCGTCACGCCGATCCGCCAGGCGGTGACCAGCGCCGAGCGCGTCGCCCAGGGCGACCTGACCCAGGCGATCCAGAGTTCGCGCCGTGACGAGGCCGGGCAACTGCTGCAAGCGCTGGGTGGCATGCAGCGCAGCCTGAAAGACACCGTGCAACAGATGGCCGGTGCCTCCAGCCAGCTCGCCGCGGCCGCTGAGGAACTGCACGCCGTGACCGAGGAGACTTCCCGAGGTCAGGTCCGCCAGCACGATGAACTACAGCAGGCCGCCACCGCGGTGAACCAGATGACCGCGGCTGTGGAAGAGGTGGCGCGCAATGCGGCCTCCACCTCCACCGCCTCCCAGGACACCAGCCGCGAAGCCCAGCAGGGTCGCGAGCAGGTGCAGCAGGCGGCCCAGGCCATGGCGGTGATGACCGGCGAGATCACCGATTCCACCCAGAAGGTACAGACCCTGGAAGGCCAGGTGCGCGAGATCGGCAAGCTGCTGGAGGTGATCCGCGGGATCGCCGAGCAGACCAACCTGCTGGCGCTCAATGCCGCCATCGAGGCCGCTCGGGCCGGCGAACAGGGCCGCGGCTTCGCCGTGGTGGCGGATGAGGTCCGCGCCCTGGCCCATCGCACCCAGGGTTCCACCGGTGAGATCGAACGCATGATGAGCGCCGTGCGCAGCAGCGCCGAGGAAGCGGTGAGCGCCATGCACAAGAGCCAGTCCCTGGCCGACAGCACCCAGGCACGCGCCAACCAGGCGGGTGAAGCCCTGGACCGCATCGCCGCCGGGGTCGCCCAGATCGAGGAACGCAACCTGGTGATCGCCAGCGCCGCCGAGGAGCAGGCCCAGGTTGCCCGCGAAGTGGACCGCAATCTGGTCAATATCCAGGACCTCTCTACCCAGACCGCCACCGGTGCCCAGCAGACGGCCGCCTCCAGCCAGGAGCTGTCGCGACTGGCCACCTCGTTCCAGGGCCTGGTAGCGCAATTCCGTTATTGATCGGCCGTTCAGGAAACTTCCGACCAGCGGTCAGCGTGCCCTCGCCCCTGCGAGGGGCAGGCTTTCGGCATGGCCATGGACCGGCTGACCCGGCGCGCCCATGTTCGCAATTGAACATTGCGCGCCCGCGCGGCTCTGAGCTGAAACACCTGAATGGATGCTCCCATGCGTTTTACCTACGATGCCCGTCGCAGCTATCGCCTGATCGGCCTGGACGATGGCCGTCTGGCAGGCCAGTTGCTGTGCGGGCAGCTGTACATCATGGTCGGAGGGGATGGTAAGCAACCAGAGTCCTATGCCCAGCTGGAAGACGATCAGCTGCGCACCGCCGAAGGCCGGCTGATCGGCTGTCGCGAGGCGGATATCCTCACCCTGCAACGGACCGGTGTCGCCCTGCGGCTGGAGCCGCTCGACGCCTGAGCGAGACCCCTAGCGCGGCCCCCTTTGTTCTGGGCCACCACCGGGCCCGCCGTGGCCACCATGACCACCCCCTCCAGGCGGTGGCATGAACAGCCAGCAACCGGACAGGGACAACAGGGCCGCCAGCACGGCCACCTTGACGCCTTTCATCACCACCTTTACCTCCACTCCAGAAGGGCCCTTCCCTTCTCGTCGTCATTGGACGCCCGGGCGGGCCGGAAAAGGCGTAGTCGTGGGTAAAAACAGGGTAAGAAAGCTGTCCAGCTCGATACAACCCCTATGAATCGGCGGGAACCTCTCCTGCGCGTTGCGGCTCCATTTCCTTGAACGTCATCGAAAAGATGCCAAACGGGCGCCTTTTGGCCCCCTTCAGGAGATGTCATGTCCAGCGACAACCAATACGCCATGCAGAACCCCCTCACCCAGTATCCCCAGCCGGAATTTCCCAAGCAGCCCCAGGAGGCTCCGGGTCTGGCCCAGGTCATGGAGCCGCGCCCCGATCATGGCGAGACCAGCTACAAGGGTTTCGGTCGACTGGCCGGGCGCAAGGCACTGATCACCGGTGCGGATTCGGGGATCGGTCGGGCTACGGCCATCGCCTATGCCCGGGAGGGTGCCGATCTGGTGCTGAACTACCTGCCCGAGGAAGAGGCCGACGCCCAGGAAGTGGTCAAGCTGGTGGAAGCCGAAGGTCGCAAGGCCGTTTGCGTTCCCGGTGACCTGAAGGACGAAGCCTTCTGCACCCAACTGGTCAGCAAGGCCAAGGAGGCCCTGGGCGGTCTGGACATCTTGGTCAACGTGGCCGGCAAGCAGACCGCGGTGCAGGACATCGCCGAGCTGACCACCGAGCAGTTCGACGCCACCTACAAGACCAACGTCTACGCCCTGTTCTGGCTGTGCAAGGCCGCCCTGCCGCACCTGCCGGCCGGCGCCGCCATCATCAACACCACCTCGATCCAGGCCACCCAGCCTTCCGAATTCCTGCTCGACTACGCCTCGACCAAGGCGGCCATCACCAACTTCACCAAGGCCCTCGCCAAGCAGGTCGCCAGCAAGGGCATCCGCGTCAACGCCGTGGCTCCCGGTCCCTTCTGGACCCCGCTGCAGCCCAGCGGCGGCCAGCCCCAGGAAAAGATCCCCACCTTTGGTGGCGAGACGGTGTTCAAGCGTCCCGGGCAGCCGGCGGAACTGGCACCCATCTATGTGCTGCTGGCTTCCCAGGAATCGAGCTATGTGACCGGTGAGGTCTATGGCGCCACCGGAGGCATGGGCTGACGGCCGTGGCGGCCTTCGACCCCGCCCGCCAGGACGGCTACGCGCCCCTGGCGGGCTATGCCGCCCTCTCCGACGGCCGTTCGGTCGCCCTGGTGGCGCCGGACGGCTCGCTGGATTGGTGGTGCGTACCCAACATGGATTCCGCCCCGCTGTTCGACCGCCTGCTGGACGCCCCGGCCGGCGGTTTCTTTTCGATCGCTCCGGTGGCCGACTACCGCGTCGAGCGGGCCTACCGGGAAGACAGTAATGTGCTGGAAACCTGTTTCCACACCGCCGATGGCAGCGTGCGCCTGACCGAATCGCTCAACAGCGGCTCGGCCGGTCGCCTGCCCTGGTGCGAACTGGGGCGCCGGGTGGAAGGCCTGTCCGGACGGGTCGAACTGCGCATCGAACTGGTGCCCGGCACCCAGGGCCAGACCGTCTCGCCCTGGATGCGCAGCACGCCCAATGGCGAGGTCATGCACGTCGACGGGGTCATGGCCACCCTGAGGTATTGCGAGCGGCTGGAGATCCTCCAGTGCGACGACCGCCGCCTGGTGGCACGCCTGGTGCTGGAAGCCGGGCAACGCAGCGTCCTGGCGCTGACCGCGACCGAGAACGAACCGCTGGTGGTGCCCTCGCTGGACGAGGTTGACCAGCGCATCGACCGCAGCGACCAGGCCTGGCGCGAGTGGGCCCAGGGTTTTGCCTATCGCGGCGAATTCCTCAGCGAGGTGAAGCGCTCGGCGCTGGCCCTCAAGCTCTTGCTCTACTCCCCCACCGGCGCCATCGTCGCCGCGGCCACCACCTCGCTGCCGGAACGCATCGGCGGCGACAAGAACTACGAATACCGCTATGCCTGGGTGCGCGATGCGGTCTTTACCATCAAGGCCTTCCTGCGCCTGGGTGCCCTCGGCGAGGCCCAGGCGGCGCTGGCCTGGATCCAGAACGTCATCCGCCGCCACGGCAATCGCCTGCACACCTGCTTTACCCTGCAGGGTGAGCTGGCACCGGCAGAGCGCACCATTCCCGTGCCGGGCTATCGCGACTCCCAGCCGGTCCGCGTCGGCAACCGGGCCAGCGCCCAGTGCCAGCTGAGTCTCTATGGCGACTTGCTGGAGACCTTTCGCCTCTATGCCAGCAAGGGCCATGTGCTGGATTTCGCCACTTCCAGCCTGCTCACCGACCTGGCCAATCTCTGCGCCGATGGCTGGCGCCAGCCGGATGCCGGCATGTGGGAGCTGCCCGAAGAGCGCCATTACACCCTGTCGAAGCTGGGCTGCTGGTTCGCCCTGGATCGCGCCGTGACCCTGGCCCGCGAGGGGCACATCCCCGACGCCATGTGTGGCCGCTGGGAGCGCGAGCGCGATCGCATCCGCGACTGGGTCAACGAACACTGCTGGAGCGAGCGCAAGCAGGCCTATACCTTCTATGCCGGCACCGAGCGCCTGGACGCCGGCTTGCTGCTCGGTATCCGCTTCGGCTTCGACGGGGGTGAGCGGTCGGTGAGTACCCTGGCGGCTATCCGCCGCGAGCTGGCCCGCGGTCCGCTGGTCTATCGCTACAGCGGCGCCGAACGGGAGGAAGGGGCCTTTCTCGCCTGCTCCTACTGGATGGTCGAGGCGCATGCCGTGCTGGGCGAGGTGGATCAGGCGCGCGAACTGATGCGCGAGGTGCTGGCCGCCAGTCTCAATGGCGTCGGCCTGATGACCGAGATGCGCGATCCCCATGACGGCGCAGCCCTGGGCAACTTTCCCCAGGGCTTGAGTCACCTGGCCATGGTACATGCGGCGCTGATTCTGGAAGAACCGGAGCCCGAGGCGTGAGCGATCTGGATTTCACCCGCCCGGTGAACGAGGTCGCCCGGCAACTGATCGGCGCCACGCTCAGGGTCGCGGGCGTCGGCGGCCTCATCGTCGAGACCGAAGCCTACGACGGCGAAGACCCGGCCTCCCATAGCTTTTCCGGCCCGACTCCGCGCAACCGCGCCATGTTCGGCCCGCCCGGCCATGCCTATGTCTATCGCTCCTACGGCATCCACTGGTGCTTCAACCTGGTGTGCCGCGAAGCCGGGCATGGCGCCGGCGTGCTGATCCGCGCGCTGGAGCCCCTGTGGGGGCTGGAGGTGATGCGCGAACGCCGGGGCGGGCTGGCCGATCGCCTGCTCTGTGCCGGTCCCGGCAGGCTGTGCCAGGCCCTCGCCATCGACGGCAGTCACTATGGCCTGCCGCTGACCGAGCCGCCCTTCCTGCTGGAGCCGGCGGCTGCTGAGGTGGTGGTACTCGCGGGCCCGCGTATCGGCATCAGTCGCGCACGCGAGGTGCCCTGGCGCTTCGGCCTGGCCGGTTCGCGCTATCTGAGTCGTGGCTTTCCTGGCTGAGCACCGCCGCGCGGTGCTGGCGCCGGCCGCGACGCAGATCGACGATCAGGGTCAGGAGGCCGAAGGCCAGAATCGCCAGGACGATGCCCAGGCCGAGTAGCTGCTTTTCCATATTGTCCTCTGATGCTGTCGATGAAGCGCGCTAGGCCGCGCGCGCGGCGGATTCGGCCCGACGCCGCAACGAGCGGCGCAGGATCCAGGTCAGGGCGAGACTCAGGGCGGCCATGGCCACCAGCAGCAGCGAATAGGACAGCCACCAGGGATGGCCGGCGGTCATCATGCTGAATTCGGACATGCCGCCGATGCCGGCGATGAGGTTGAGCGGCAGGAACACCACGTTGATCAGCGTGAGGTTGCGCAGGGTCAGGTTCATGCTGTTGTTGGCCAGGTTGCCGCGGGCATCCATGAGGCGGGCGAACACCGTGGCGTAGAGGTCGGCCTGGCGGCGGCACTGGTCGTTCTCGATGATGAGGTCTTCCAGGCGCGCCCGCAGCGCCTCGCCCAGCTCGCGCCTTTCGGCGACCTGCCGCAGTCGGTCGAGCACCGCGCCGTTGCCCTGCAGGGCGTTGATGTAATGGATCAGGCTCTCGCTGAGATTGAACATCTGCAGCAGATGCTCGTTGCCCAGGGAGCTGTCGAAGCGCTGCTGCAATTCGCGGCCGACCAGCCTGATGACCTTGAGATGCCCCTGGTAGTGATGGACGCTGCGAAACAGCAGTTCCACCAGCACATCCAGCGGATCGTGCAGCGGCTGCACCGGCCCCTCGCCGGCCAGCAGCGACTGGCCGGCGGAGATGACCACCAGCCGCTCGGGATGCCAGAGCAAGCCGAAGGAAGACACCTCGAAGGCGAAGCGCGCCCCGCCGGCATAGCGTTCCGGACGCTTCCAGATCAGGAAGAGTTCGTCGCCCTGCACTTCCAGGCGCGAGACATCGTCCGGGTCGAGTGCCGAGGCCAGGCGATGGCTGTCCAGGGGAAAGGCCTGTTGCAGCCAGGCGAGCTCCCGGGCATCCGGATCGCTGCACAGCAGCACCGGCGCCGAGCGGTCGCCAGCCGGCAGCAGGCCACCCTCCCGCAGGGTGAAGGCTTCGATCATGGCGTGCTCCTACCAGCCCTGGCGCCGTTGCTCCAGGCGCCGGACGAAATCCTCCAGCACCCGTCGATAGAGGCCCTCGCCCAGCAGGCCGTCTTCGATACCGGCGTCCAGATTGGGGTTGTCGTTGACCTCGATGACCACCAGCCGATCCCGATCCTGCTTGAGATCGACGCCATAGAGGCCATCGCCGATCAGGGCGGCGGCCTGCACCGCCAGCTCCACCACCGCGGGAGGCACCGCGGCGATGGCCACCGCTTCGCAGCGCCCTCCGGTACTGCCGGATTCCGCCTTGTGGTTGTAGATCTGCCAGTGACCGGCGGACATGAAGTAGCGACAGGCATAGAGCGGTTCGCCGGCGAGCACGCCGATGCGCCAGTCGAATTCGGTGTAGAGGTATTCCTGGGCCAGCAGCAGCACCGAGCGCTCGAACAGCTCCGCCGCGGCCTGGCGCAATTCGGCGGCGTCGGCCACCTTGAGCACGCCGCGGGAAAAGCAGCCGTCGGGAATCTTCAGCACCAGCGGATAGCCCAGGCGCCGCCCCACCTCTTCCAGGTCCTGGGGTCGTTCGCGATAGAGGATCTCGGTACGCGGCATGCCCAGGCCGTGCTGGGCCAGCAGGTCGCTGAGAAACACCTTGTTGGTGCAGCGCAGGATGGAGGCGGGATCGTCCAGCACCACCAGGCCTTCGCTCTCGGCCTTGCGGGCGAAGCGATAGGTGTGGTCGTCGACCCGGGTGGTGGCGCGGATGAACAGGGCGTCGTATTCCGCCAGCCGGCCGTAGTCCTTGCGCTCGATCAGCTCCACGGTTACCCCCAGATCACGCCCGGCGGCGACGAAGCCGGCCAGGGCCGCGGCATTGGAGGGTGGCAAGGACTCCTCCGGGTCATGCAGGATGGCCAGGTCGTAGCGCGCCTGGCGCCGCGAGGCCGGTTGCCGCCAGATGCGCCGGTTGAAGGCGTCCAGGGCATCGGCGAAGGCGTATTGCTGGGCGTCCTGCAGGCGGTGCAGGGCGCCGCTCTTGATCCCGGCGATGTGCCAGTGGCGACTGTGGCGCAACTCCACCTGCAGGATCGGGCACGGGAAGGCGTCGAACAGCTGCCTGGCCAGCGCCTGCAGCGGCGCGAACTCGGTGCGGCCGAAATAGAGGTTGAGGGTGAAGCCCTCGGTGGCGCCCAGTGGGTGCTCGGCCAGCGCCTGGTCCACCAGGGCGTCGAGGTCTTCCAGCAGCAGGCCGTAGAGCGCCTTGCGATTGAGTTCGCTCAGGGTCCGCACCGAGGGGATGACGCGATGACCGCGCGCCTCCGCCAGCAGCGAGCAATAGTAGCCGTGGCCCAGGTAGCGGTAGTTGCGACAGAGGTTGAGCACCTGGATGCGGCCACCGCCCGCGGTGAGACGGCGGTCTTCCAGGTACTCCTGGGCCGTGACGATGCTTTCGCTGGGCAGGTAGTCCGACCAGTCTTCCTTGCGCTCGACGATGATCAGCAGGGTGCTGCTGGCCGGCAGGTGCAGCACGGGTTCGGGACGGGGAACGGGGGTGGCGACGGGCAGGCGGGCTTGAATCGCGACCATGATGCGGACCGGGCTCTGGCGGAAGGGGTGTCCAGCAATACGCCTTCCGCCGGCGGCTGTCCCGCGCCGTTACGCAGGCTTTATGCCCCGGCGGCGGAGTTGACCGAGACTTTGCGCCGGGCACGTCGTTCGGCGGTTGGCTAAGCTTGGCGAACGTCCTGCCCTGGAGTCCTCATGAAGCCCCGTCAGCTGCTGCCGATCGTCCTGCTGTGTCCCCTCCTCGCCCAGGCCAGCCTGCGCTGTGGCCAGAGTCTCGTCGAGGAAGGCGACAGCGTCGAACAGGTCCTCGCCGCCTGTGGCGCTCCTGCCGAGCGCAAGATCAATCCGCCGGCACTGCGCAACAACAACGTGCCCAAATTCAATGCCGCCGAGACCCAGTTCTGGACCTATGCCCCGGAGAACGGCGCCTCGCGTCACCTCAAGTTCATCGACGGCAAGCTGGTGGAGATCAGGGTGGAGCGTTAGTGGGCGGGAGCTTCCCTCACCCCAGCCCTCTCCCAAAGGGAGAGGGGAAAAACAGCAGGCCCGGCTTAGGGGCGGAGCGGCTTCTGCGTAGGTTGGGTTGAGCGCAGCGAAGCCCAACACTTGCCAGGCGAGCCTCTCTCTCGGTTAGCAGGCGGGAGCCTCCCTCACCCCAACCCTCTCCCAAAGGGAGAGGGGGAAAAGCAGCAGCCCCGGCGTAGGGGCGGAGCGGCTCAGGCGTAGGTTGGCTTAAGCGCAGCGAAGCCCAACGGTTGCCAGGTGAGTCTCTCTCTCGGTTAGCAGGCGGGAGCCTCCTTCACCCCAGCCCTCTCCCAAAGGGAGAGGGGGAAAAGCAGCAGCTCCGACGTAGGAACGGACCGGCTTCTGCGTAGGTTGGGTTGAGCGCAGCGAAGCCCAACAGGTGCCAGGCGAGTCTCTCCATCGCGCCGGCAAAAAAGAACCGCCCGAGAGCGGTTCAAGCGGAGCACGACCTGAGGGCCGTGGTTAGAACTTGGCTTCCAGGTCCAGCTGCAGGGTCTTCACATCGGCATCGGTGCGGAAGCGGCTGGCGGTGTCGGACTCGGCGAGGAAATAGGTCAGGCCGACGCCGAAGTTCTTGTCGATGTCGTAGCCGAGCTTGAGCTTGTGGCCGCGGGCGCCGGTCGAGCCGTTGCCGAAGTCGGAGTCGGTGAAGGCGCCCACCACGGCGTTGCGCTGGACATCGCGGTAGTTGTATTCCAGGCCGACCCGCTGCATCAGCTTGGTCTTGGCGCCCACCAGCCAGGCGGTGTCCTCGCCGTCGTCGGCCTTGTCGTTGACCACGTACTGGCCATAGAAGGACAGCGGCACCCACAGCTTGGTCAGGTCCAGCTGGGCGAAGCCCTCGTAGAGCTGGAAGCGGTCGGTGGTGTTGCCATTCACCGCCAGGGCGCAGGGCGAGGTGACCGAACCGGTGGTCGGGCAGGTGCTGTCCTGGTCCTTGTCGTAGGCGTAGACGCTGCCGCCGACCATCAGCTTGGCGGCATCGCCCAGGTTGAAGCGACTGCCCAGCTGGCCGGCGTAGAGGCGCAGGTCGTGCTTGAACTCGTAACCCTCGCCGTCGACGTTGTCCTTGAGCACATAGTAGCCGGTGCTGCCGAACAGCTCGGCGCCGCCGCCGAGGTCGTACTTGTAGGTGCCGGCCAGGCCTTCGGGGTTGATGTCGGCGTCCCAGATGACGTCGCCGGTGCTGACCCACTGCTGGCCCATCTTGCCGCCCACCAGGTGCAGATTCGGCAGCGCCGTGGGGTGGTAGTCGATATAGGCCTGATCCAGCCAGAGCTGCTTCTTGTTGAAGTAGCCGTTGAGGTCCTGGTTGGTGGAGCGGGCATCGTCGCCGCCGCCGGTGGCGATGCGGATGCCGGTGTCCACCTGCGGATTGATCTCGCTGTAGGCGCCCAGTCGCGCCCGGATGCGCTGGCGGTCGCGGTCGCGACCGTTGTCCGGCTCGCCGCTGATGTCGATGCTCTCGTGGCGCACCCGCACATCGCCCTTGATCTGGGTCTTGGCGGCCCAGGCCAGTTTCTTCTCGAAGTCGGAGGTCTTCTGCTGCTGGGCGACCTGGGCGGCGCGCGCCTGCTGCTCCTGCTGCAGGTCGCCGCGCAATTCGGCGTACTGGGCGGGGGTGATGGAGCCGTTGGCCTTGAGCATGTCGAGCAGCTTCTCATCGACAGCGGCACTCGCGGTGGCCGAGCAGGTGGCCAGGAGCACGCCCGAGAACAGCGCCGTGAATCGATAAGGGTTAACAGACATCGGCAGATCTCCTTTCAAGACAATCCAGGGGGTGGTGGCTGGCAGTGCAGCCCGTCACGAAGCTGGCTCAGTCTCGGCAGAAGAGATGTCGTTTTGCCTTCAATAAAGTAAAACTTTTAATACAAGCCTTTGAAATTAAATGAAAATTTCACGGTAACGCCATGCGTTGCCAGCTTGGGAAAAGTCTTTCTCGGACGTGAAGACAATTTTCTCCGCCGAGAAACCAGGCGACCGCCCTGCCCCGCCCCTTTCCGCTCGCCCATGAAAAAGGCCACTCCGGGGAGTGGCCTTGCCGAGAGCCGGCGAAATCCTCAGCCGAAGCGACCGGTGATGTAGTCCTCGGTCTGCTTCTTGTCCGGCTTGGTGAAGATCTTGTCGGTCTTGTCCACTTCGATCAGCTCGCCCAGGTACATGAAGGCGGTGACGTCGGAGCAACGCGCCGCCTGCTGCATGTTGTGGGTGACGATGACCACGGTGAACTCCTGCTTGAGTTCGGCCAGCAGCTGTTCGATGCGCGCGGTGGAGATGGGGTCCAGCGCCGAGGTCGGCTCGTCCAGCAGCAGCACCCGCGGACGCAGGGCGATGGTACGGGCGATGCACAGGCGCTGCTGCTGACCGCCGGAGAGACCCAGGGCGCTCTGGTTGAGCTTGTCCTTGACCTCGTCCCACAGCGCCGCGCCGCGCAGGGCCTGCTCGACGCGATCCTGCAGCTCCACGCGGGACAGCCGCTCGTGGTGGCGGATGCCGTAGGCGACGTTGTCGGCGATCGACATCGGGAAGGGCACCGGCTTCTGGAACACCATGCCGATGGTGCTGCGCAGGCGGCTCAGCGAGTACTTGGGATCGAGGATGTTCTCCCCGTCCATGAGGATCTCGCCGGTCGCTTCCAGCCCGGGGTATTCCGAGTAGATGCGGTTGAAGATGCGCAGCAGCGTGGACTTGCCGCATCCGGACGGGCCGATGATGGCGGTGATCTGCTTGGCCGCGATGTCCAGGTTGATCGACTTGAGCGCCTGGTGGCCCTTGTAACGGAAGCCGACGTCGCGCGCCTGCAGTTCCGGTATCTGCGTCTGCATGGTAGTCACTTGGAATCCCGGTTACGAAAGAAGAAGCGAGAGGAGAGGTTCAGGAACAGCACGAACAGCGTCAGCAGCAGGGCGCCGGCCCAGGCCAGGTGCTGCCAGTTCTCGAACGGACTCATGGCGAACTGGAAGATGGTCACCGGCACGGTGGCCATGGGCTTGAGCACGTCGGCGTTCCAGTACTGGTTGCCGAAGGCGGTGAACAGCAGCGGTGCGGTCTCGCCGGTGATGCGGGCGATCGACAGCAGCACCCCGGTCACCACGCCGGCGCGGGAGGCGCGCAAGAGGATCTGCAGGGTCACCTTCCACTGGGGGATGCCCAGCGCCAGGGCCGCTTCGCGCATGGCCGGCGGCTGCAGCTGCATCATCTCGTCGGTGGTACGGGTCACCACCGGCACCACCAGCATGGCCAGCGCCAGGGAGCCGGCGAATCCGGAGAAGCCCAGGCTGCCACCGGAGTACTGGTTCAGGGTCACCACCACGGCGGTGTAGATGAACAGGCCGATGACGATGGACGGCGCCGACAGGAGGATGTCGTTGACGAAGCGCACCACCAGGCCCAGCTTGGAGTGGCGGGCGTATTCGGCCAGCCAGAGTCCGGCGAGGATGCCGATGGGCGCGCCGATGGCGGTGGCCAGCAGGGTGATCAGCACGCTGCCGAACAGGGCGTTGGCCAGACCGCCGTCGGCGGCGCCGGGCGGCGGCGTCATCTCGACGAAGATGGACGGGCTCAGGGCGCTGACGCCCTTGATCAGGGTGGTACCGAGGATCCAGGCCAGGAAACCCAGGCCGAGCACGGCGGCGGCGCTGCCAAAGATCAGCGCGATGCCGTTCTTGATCCGCCGCTTGCGATAGAGATAGGCGTCGATGTGCATCAGTTACCTGCCTTGCGCGACAGTTGCGTCAGCATCAGCCGTGCCGCCAGCAGCACGAAGAAGGTCACCACGAACAGCAAAAAGCCCAGGGCGATCAGCGAAGAGCGGTGCAGATCGGTGTAGGCCTCGTTGAATTCGTTGGCGATCACCGAGGCGATGGAGCTGCTCGGCATCATCAGCGAGAGGGAGAACTGGTGGGCGTTGCCCAGCACGAAGGTCACCGCCATGGTCTCGCCCAGGGCGCGGCCCAGGCCGAGGAAGGCGCCGCCGACCACCGCCGAGCGGGTGTAGGGCAGCACGATGTCCCAGCAGACTTCCCAGGTGGTGGACCCCAGCGCATAGGCCGATTCCTTGAGCTGCGCCGGCACGCTGCGAAACACCTCGTACATCACCGAGGTGATGAAGGGCAGGATCATGATCGCCAGGATGATGCCGGCGGTCAGCATGCCGATGCCCAGCGGCGGCCCCTGGAACAGCACCCCGATCACCGGGATGGCGCCGAGGTAGTCGTTGATGAAGGGCGAGATGTGCGCGGCCATGAAGGGGCCGAAGACGAACAGGCCCCACATGCCGTAGATGATCGAGGGAATACCGGCCAGCAGTTCCACCGCCGTGGCCACCGGACCGCGCAGCCAGGTCGGGGCGATCTCGGAGAGGAACAGGGCGATGCCGAAGGCGGTGGGTACGGCCAGCAGCAGGGCGATGAAGGAGGTCATCAGGGTGCCGTAGATGGGCACCAGGGCGCCGAACTTCTCGGCCCCGACATCCCATTCGGCCGAGGTGATGAAGTCCAGACCAAAGGTCATGAAGGCGTGGCGACCGCCCCAGAGGGTGGACGCGGCGGCGCCGACCAGTACCAGCAGTACCAGCAGCGCGGCGGAAAACAGCAGCCGGCGGAACCAGACATCGGCGCGGGTATCCCGGCGGATGCGCTGTTCCTGAGCGGCGGAGAGGGGCAGGGTCTGGTCGGTCATGGAGCTTTCCGTCTACCTGGAAGGACGCGCGAAACCGCCTGGACCCCAGGGGATCCAGGCGGCGGGACAGGCGTGCTTACTTCTTGAAGTCGGACGCCCAGTAGCCTTCGATCTGCTTGACCAGGGTGTCCGGGACCGGGACGTAATCCAGGGCCGCGGCATCCTTCTGGCCATGCTCCAGGGACCACTTGAAGAAGTCGAAGGCGACCTTGCTGCGCTCTTCGTTCTTGGGTTCCTTGTACATCACGATCCAGGTGGTGGCGGTGATCGGCCAGGCGTCGGCGCCCGGGGCGTTGGTCATCAGCAGGTTGAAGTCCTTGGCGCTCTTCCAGTCGGCGGTGGCGGCGGCGGCCTGGAAGCTCTTGGCTTCGGGCTGCACGAAGTTGCCGGCGGCGTTCTTCAGCTGCACATGGGTCATCTTGTTGGTCAGCGCATAGGCGTACTCGACGTAGCCGATGGAGCCCTTGATCTGCTTCACGTAGGCGGCGATACCCTCGTTACCCTTGCCACCCACACCGACCGGCCAGTTGACGGTGGTGCCGAAGTTGTACTTCTCCTTCCACTCCGGGCTGACCTTGGCCAGGTAGTTGGTGAAGTTGTAGGAGGTGCCCGAGCCGTCGGAACGACGCACCACGGTGATGGCGCCCTCGGGCAGCTTCATGCCGGGGTTCAGCGCGGCGATGGCCGGGTCGTTCCAGGTCTTGATCTCGCCCATGAAGATCTTGGCCATGGTCGGACCGTCGAGCTTCAGCTTGCCGGGCTCGATGCCATCCACGTTGATCACCGGCACGATGCCGCCGATGATGGTCGGGAACTGGCCCAGACCGCCCTTCTGCAGGTCGTCGGTGCTCATGGGGGCGTCGGTGGCGCCGAAGTCCACGGTGCCGGCCTTGATCTGGGCGATGCCGCCGCCGGAGCCGATGGACTGGTAGTTGATACGGTTGCCAGTCTTCTCGCTGAAGCCTTGCGACCACTTCGACAGAACGGGGAAGACGAAGCTCGAGCCGGCGCCCGTGACATCCACGGCGTGAGCGGCGGTGCTCAGGCAAAAGGCCGACAACAACAGAGAGAGGCTGAACGTGCGTTTCATGGTGGCTCCATTACCTAGTGAGGGCTGGCGCTAGGCTATTGCCGAAATGTGACAATTAAGTGTCAGCGGCATGACGAAACGGGGACGGCAGAGCGCCATCATGGGCGACGGGCTGGCGCTCGGCCTCGCGACCAGTGAGGGCACGCTTCCCGCCCTGCTCGGCGGGAGCAAGCGACCTCCGGGCATCCATGGGCGACGTCCGCGCAGGGCACCAGTAGCCGCTAGTCGTCTCTCACAGCATCCTGTGCCGAGCCCCCAATCCAGCAAGAGCGCGCCCTGCAGAGCATTCACCGTCGCTTTTGGAGGCCTCGACGGCAGAAGATTTAGCCAAGGCTATATATATTAGAACTATCTACAAGATAGACTTTCTCTATCCGGATGGGTAAGGTGGCGGCCTCTTTGGGGAGTAGCCTGCTTCCACCGCGGTGGAAAGCGTCCTGATCA
>Ga0153990_1000067_pt1 | contig 23938 bp, 21 predicted proteins | sample TSNC074MetaG_FD_104739 | JGI IMG/M metagenome (GOLD analysis project Ga0153990, IMG submission 104739) | Attine ant fungus gardens microbial communities from North Carolina, USA - TSNC074 MetaG | ecosystem: Host-associated > Fungi > Mycelium > Unclassified | place: USA: North Carolina, Jones...
CCCGTCTACCGCCGTCTCCGCTGGCAGATCTTCGCCGGGATCTTTATCGGCTACGCCGGCTACTACCTGTTGCGCAAGAACTTCTCGCTGGCCATGCCCTACCTGGTGGAGCAAGGCTACAGCCGGGGTGAACTGGGCGTGGCGCTGTCCGCGGTGGCCATCGCCTACGGCCTGTCCAAGTTCCTCATGGGACTGGTCTCTGACCGCTCCAATCCGCGCTATTTCCTGCCCTTCGGGCTGGTGATGTCGGCGCTGGTGATGCTGCTGTTCGGATTCGCACCCTGGGCCACCTCCAGTGTCAGCATCATGTTCGTCCTGCTGTTCCTCAACGGCTGGTTCCAGGGCATGGGCTGGCCGCCCAGCGGTCGCACCATGGTGCACTGGTGGTCGCAGAAGGAGCGTGGCGGGGTGGTCTCGGTGTGGAACGTCGCCCACAACGTCGGCGGCGGCCTGATCGGCCCGCTGTTCCTGCTCGGCCTGGCCTGGTTCAACGACTGGCACGCCGCCTTCTATGTCCCGGCCGTGGTGGCCCTGGCGGTCGCGGCCTTCGCCTTCATCGCCATGCGTGACACCCCGCAATCCTGCGGCCTGCCGTCGGTGGAACACTGGAAACAGGATTTCCCCGAGGGCTACAGCGAAGGTCACGAACGTGAGTTCTCCACCAAGGAGATCTTCGTCGAGTACGTGCTGAAGAACCGCCTGCTCTGGTACATCGCCTTTGCCAACGTCTTCGTCTATCTGCTGCGCTATGGCGTGCTGGACTGGGCCCCCACCTACCTCAAGGAAGCCAAGCACTTCTCGGTGGACAAGACCTCCTGGGCCTACTTCTTCTACGAGTGGGCCGGCATCCCCGGCACCCTGCTCTGCGGCTGGCTCTCGGACAAGCTGTTTCGCGGCAATCGCGGCGCCACCGGCGTGGTGTTCATGCTCGGCGTGATGATCGCCACCCTGGTCTACTGGCTCAACCCGGAAGGCAATCCCGGCGTCGACCTGGCGGCCTTGGTCTGCATCGGCTTCCTGATCTATGGCCCGGTGATGCTGATCGGGCTGCAGGCGCTGGAACTGGTGCCCAAGAAGGCCGCCGGCACCGCTGCGGGCTTTACCGGACTGTTCGGCTACCTGGGTGGCTCGGTGGCGGCCAACGCCCTGGTCGGCTACACCGTGGACCACTTCGGCTGGGATGGCGGCTTCATGCTGCTGATCGGCTCTTGCGTCCTGGCCATCGTCTTCCTGGCACTGACTCTGAGACACACTGGCATGGTGGCCAAGTCGCAGCGGTAGCGTTGAACGCCACTGACAAATCGCGGCCATGGGCCGCTCCTACAGCTCACCCTAGCTGCAGGAGCGGTCGCTACGACGCACCGGCATGGCCGCGAGCCGCATCAACCCCGGGGCGCGTAGGCGAAGACGTCGGCGCGCATCTGGTGCGCGTCCATGCCGGCGTCCACCAGGGCGTCCAGGGTGGCATAGACCATGGCCGGTGAGCCGCTGGCATAGACGTGCAGGCCGCTCAGGTCGGCGAAATCCGCCCGCACCACCTCGTGCAGCAGACCACAGCGCCCTTCCCAGCCACAGGCATCGCTTACCACCCGGTTGAGGACGAGATTGGGCAGCTCCGCCCATTGCTCCCAGGCCTCGATGGCATAGAAGTCGTCCGGCGTGCGCACGCCCCAGTAGAGGTGCACCGGATGGGCGAAGCCGCGGGTGCGGGCGTCTTCGATCAGGCTGTGCATCTGCGCCATGCCGGTCCCGGCGGCGATCAGCACCAGGGGGCCATCGGGCAGCTCGGCCAGATGGGCATCCCCATAGGGCAGCTCGACCTGGGCCATGCCCTTGCCTTCCAGTTGCGCCAGCAGCGCCTGGCTGCTGGCCTCGCGCGCCAGCACGTGCAATTCCAGCTCACGCCCCTGGTGGGGCGCCGAGGCCAGGGAAAAGGCCGACTGCTTGCCGTCGTCACGACCGATCAGCAGGTACTGGCCGGCGTGATAGCGCGGCGGTCGCCCGGCCGGCGCGCGCAGCCGTACCCGGCGAACATCGCCCCCCACGTCATCCAGCGCCACCACCTGGCAGGCCAGCGTGCGCACCGGCAATTCGCCGGGCGCCAGGACGCCGTCCCACTGCAGCAGACAATCGCTCAGGGGCACCGCCACGCAGACATAGACCTCGCCGTGATCGACCGTCTGGCCGTGCTGGCTGACCTGCCCTTCCACTAGCAGCGCGGCGCAGAGCTGGCAGTTGCCGTTGCGGCAGCTGTGCGGTCCGCTGTAGCCGAGGCGCTGCGCGGCGGCCAGGATGGCTTCGCCGGGCTGGGTTTCCAGTACCGCACCCGAGGGCTGCAGGGTGACCTTCATCGTCGTCTCCGTTAATCGATCCCGAGACTGGACCACATCTCGTCCACCCGTTTGACCACCGCTTCGTCCTTGACGATCGCCCGCCCCCACTCGCGGGTGGTTTCGCCCGGCCACTTGTGGGTGGCATCCAGGCCCATCTTCGAGCCCAGGCCGGAGATCGGCGAGGCGAAGTCCAGGTAGTCGATGGGGGTGTTGTCGATCATCACGGTGTCGCGCTTGGGATCCATGCGCGTGGTCACGGCCCAGATGACGTCGTTCCAGTCGCGGGCATTGATGTCGTCGTCGGTGACGATAACGAACTTGGTGTACATGAACTGCCGCAGGAACGACCAGACGCCCAGCATTACCCGCTTGGCGTGGCCGGGGTACTGCTTCTTGATGGTCACCACCGCCATGCGGTACGAGCAGCCTTCCGGCGGCAGATAGAAGTCGACGATCTCCGGAAACTGCTTTTGCAGGATGGGCACGAAGACTTCGTTGAGCGCCACGCCCAGGATGGCCGGCTCGTCCGGCGGCCGCCCGGTGTAGGTGCTGTGATAGATGGGATCGCGACGCCGGGTGATGCGCTCCACGGTAAAGACCGGGAAGGTATCGACCTCGTTGTAGTAGCCGGTGTGATCGCCATAGGGCCCCTCCGGCGCGGTCTCGCCCGGATGGATGACGCCTTCCAGCACGATCTCGGCGCTGGCCGGCACCTGCAGGTCGTTGCCCACGCACTTGACCAGTTCGCTGCGACTGCCGCGCAAGAGGCCGGCGAAGGCGTATTCGGACAGGGTATCGGGCACTGGCGTGACCGCGCCGAGGATGGTGGCTGGATCGGCGCCCAGGGCCACGGCCACCGGATAGGGCTGACCGGGATGCTTCTGGCACCACTCGCGGAAGTCCAGGGCGCCGCCCCGATGGCTCAGCCAACGCATGATCAGCTTGTTGCGGCCGATGACCTGCTGGCGATAGATGCCGAGGTTCTGGCGTTCCTTGTTGGGGCCGCGGGTGACCGTCAGGCCCCAGGTGATCAGCGGCGCCACGTCGCCCGGCCAGCAGTGCTGGATCGGCAGCTTGCCCAGATCGACCGCCTCGCCCTCCTCGATCACCTCCTGGCAGGGGGCGTCCTTGAGCACCTTGGGCGCCATGCTGATGACCTTCTTGTAGATCGGCAGCTTCGACCAGGCGTCCTTGAGGCCCTTGGGCGGCTCGGGCTCCTTGAGGAAGGCCAGCAGCTTGCCGATCTCGCGCAGGGCGCCGACGTCCTCGGCACCCATGCCCAGGGCTACGCGCTGGGGCGTGCCGAACAGGTTGCCCAGCACGGGCATGGAGAAGCCCACGGGATTCTCGAACAGCAGCGCCGGGCCTTGCTTGCGCAGGGTCCGGTCGCAGATTTCGGTCATCTCGAGGATCGGCGAGACCGGGGCGGTCACGCGCTTCAGTTCACCACGCTGCTCCAGGCTGCGGATGAAGTCACGCAGATCTCGGTATTGCATGCGGCCTCTTGGCGCTGGGGAAAGTCTGGCAGTCTACCGCCTAAGTCGCGCATCGAGAAAGCACTGGTCCAGAAACGCCAAAGGCCGGGATTTCCCGGCCTTTGCATGCGACTGCGCCTTACTTGCTGCGCTTCATCGAATCGAAGAACTCGTTGTTGGTCTTGGTCTGACGCAACTTGTCGAGGAGGAATTCGATGCCGGCGATCTCGTCCATCGGATGCAGGATCTTGCGCAGGATCCACATGCGGGACAGCTCTTCCTCGTCGGTGAGCAGCTCTTCGCGGCGGGTGCCGGACTTGTTGATGTTGATGGCCGGGAAGACGCGCTTCTCGGCGATGCGCCGCTCCAGGGGCAGCTCCATGTTGCCGGTGCCCTTGAATTCCTCGTAGATCACCTCGTCCATCTTCGAGCCGGTTTCCACCAGCGCGGTGGCGATGATGGTCAGGCTGCCGCCTTCCTCGATGTTGCGCGCGGCACCGAAGAAGCGCTTGGGCTTCTCCAGGGCGTGGGCATCGACACCACCGGTGAGCACCTTGCCGGAACTGGGGATCACGGTGTTGTAGGCACGCGCCAGACGAGTGATGGAGTCCAGCAGGATGACGACGTCCTTCTTGTGCTCGACCAGGCGCTTGGCCTTCTCGATCACCATGTCGGCGACCTGCACGTGGCGGGTCGGCGGCTCGTCGAAGGTGGAGGCCACCACTTCGCCGCGTACGGTACGCTGCATCTCGGTCACTTCCTCGGGACGCTCGTCGATGAGCAGCACGATGAGGTAGCACTCGGGATTGTTGCGGGTGATGTTGGCCGCGATGTTCTGCAGCATGATGGTCTTGCCGGCCTTGGGCGGCGCGACGATCAGACCGCGCTGACCCTTGCCGATGGGGGCGCAGAGGTCGATGACCCGACCGGTGAGGTCTTCGGTGGAGCCGTTGCCGGCTTCCATGGTCAGGCGCTTGTTGGGGAACAGGGGCGTGAGGTTCTCGAACAGCACCTTGTTCTTGGCGTTTTCCGGACGGTCGAAGTTGATGGTGTCGACCTTGAGCAGCGCGAAGTAGCGCTCGCCCTCTTTCGGCGGACGAATCTTGCCGATGATGGTGTCGCCGGTGCGCAGGTTGAAGCGGCGGATCTGGCTGGGAGAGACATAGATGTCGTCGGGGCCGGCCAGGTAGGAGGAGTCGGCGCTACGCAGGAAGCCGAAGCCGTCCTGCAGGATCTCCAGCACGCCATCCCCGGAAATCTCGTCGCCACCCTTGGCGTGCTTCTTTAGCAGCGCAAAGATGATGTCCTGCTTGCGGGACCGGGCCATGTTTTCCAAGCCCGCGGCATCCGCCATTTCCAACAGTTCCGTGATGGGCTTTTGCTTGAGTTCGGTCAGATTCATAGACGTATGTTGACGTGAGAAGAGGCGAAGGAGGGATTCGAGCTGAGCGGCCGGATGCGAGATTAGCTTCGCGGGATGCGTTCTGAAGAGGAGAACTGACGGCTACAGCAGATGAGAAGACGGCCCGCTGATGGGGTCGTGGGCTGGAATCTAGCACCTGCACCTGTGCTCGTCCAGCCGTCCAGGCATAAAAAAGCCCCGCATGGCGGGGCTTTCGACTGGCTGACTCAGACGTTGGCGTCGAGGAAGGCGGCCAGTTGCGACTTGGACAGGGCGCCGACCTTGGTGGCCTCGACCGCGCCGTTCTTGAACAGCATCAGGGTCGGGATGCCACGCACGCCGTACTTCGGCGGGGTATCCTGGTTTTCGTCGATGTTCAGCTTGCAGACCTTGAGCTTGCCTTGGTAGTCCTTGGCGATCTCGTCCAGAACCGGGGCAATCATCTTGCAGGGACCGCACCATTCGGCCCAGTAGTCGACCAGCACGGGGCTGTCGGACTTCAGCACGTCCTGCTCGAAGCTGGCGTCGCTGACGTTGGTGATGTATTCGCTCATTGACTCTCTCCGAATTCGGGTGCGACTTGAAGTACGGCCATGATAGCCCTGCTGCCGTCACTTCGAAAGCATTCGAACATTGATGGTGGCTATGACCGGCATTGATGTTAGACCGCAGGTACCGGGAAAGGGGTTCCACTGCGCAGCGCCGCATTGCGGATATGTTCGCGCATGGCCTTTTGCGCGGCCGCGGGCGAGCGGCGGCTCAGCGCCCTGAGGATCCGCCGGTGTTCCTGCCAGGTTTCCAGGGCCCGCTCGGGGCGCACGAAGGGTAGCTTCTGGCTTTCGTGGAAACGCTCGGGGCTGCTGGTGATCACCGCGAGCATGGCCGGATTGTCCGCGGCCAGCAGCAGTTGGCGATGGAAATCGAAGTCCAGCACGGCCGCCTCTTCCAGCTCGTTGGCCCGCAGCGCCCGGTGCAGGGCGGCCAGATTGACCTCCAGGCGATCCAGGTCGGCGGCGCCCAGGGTGACGGCGGCGAGGCCAGCCGCGAAGCCCTCCAGGGCGAATCTCAGCTGGAACACATGGGCGGCGGCGACCTCGCCGGCGAAGGGCCAGTGTCCGTCCGGCGCGCCCGTCGCTTCCTGCACATAGACCCCGCGCCCGGGCTGGACGCTGACCAGGCCCAGGGCACTGAGGGTGGACAGCGCCTCGCGCAGGGAGGCGCGACTCACCCCCAGCCGCTCGGCCAGCTCGCGCTGCGCGGGCAGGGCCGCGCCGGGGGCATAGCCTTCGGTCTCGATCAGCCGGCGAATGGCGTCGACGGCATATTGGGGTACGGCACGGGTGGCAGCGAGGGGCATGGCGTGGTCAGGCCAGTCAGTCCGGAAGCTTGCCTTTTATGCCCAATTTACAGCGACTTCAAGTGCAGCCCCAAGGCAGAGCACGCCGCCATAGCCGCGCACCAAAGCGGCTCACGGCAAGCGAAAGTTCAGGGCACTGAGCGGGACAACTGTTCAGACCAGTAAGACCAATCCTCAGGCCAGACGGCCCTTGCGCCCGTCTGGCAGGCGACTGGCACATGAAATGCACTGGGCAGAGCCATCCCTTCCTGCTTTCGGAGTCTCGTCATGCTCAAGCGCTGGACCGCCCTCTCCCTGCTCGCCCTGGGCCTGACCGCCCTGCACACCTCCGCCCAAGCCGATCAGCTGGCCGACATCCAGCAGCGCGGCGTGCTCAAGGTCGCCGTGCCGCAGGACTTCCCGCCCTTCGGCTCGATCGGCCCGGATCTCAAGCCGCGCGGCCTGGACATCGACACCGCGCAACTGATGGCGGACAAGCTGAACGTGAAGCTGGAAGTCACCCCGGTCAACAGCACCAACCGCATTCCCTTCCTGACCACCGGCAAGGTCGACCTGGTCATCTCCAGCCTGGGCAAGAATCCCGACCGCGAAAAGGTCATCGACTTCAGCAAGCCCTATGCGCCCTTCTATCTCGGCGTCTTCGGTCCCAAGGATGCCGCCATCAGCACGCCCGAGCAGCTGGCCGGCAAGGTGATCTCGGTGACCCGCGGCTCCATCGAAGACCTGGCGCTCACCGACGTGGCGCCGAAGGACAGCGTGATCAAGCGCTTCGAAGACAACAACTCCACCATCGCCGCCTACCTGGCCGGGCAGTCCGAGCTGATCGCCAGCGGCAGCGTGGTGATGAAGGTGATAGGTACGCGCAATCCGGCCAAGGAGCCGGTGCTCAAGGTCAAGCTCAAGGATTCGCCGGTGTACGTGGGCATCAACAAGAACGAGCCGGCGCTCAAGGCCAAGGTCGACGCCATTCTCGACGCGGCCCGCGCCGACGGCACCCTGAGCAAGAACTCCGAAAAATGGCTGGGCGATCCCCTGCCGGCCACTCTCTGAGGATCGACGCGCCATGGCGTATCAGTTCGACTTCCAGCCCGTGCTCGCGCAGAGCGACCTGCTGCTCAAGGGGGCGCTCTACACCCTTGAGCTGACGGTGATCGGTGGCTTCTTCGGCATCCTCATCGGCATCGTCGGCGCCACCTGCCGCGCCTGGCGCCTGAAACCCTTCGCCCAGGCCTTCGGGGTCTATGTCGAACTGATCCGCAACACGCCCTTCCTGATCCAGCTGTTCTTCATCTTCTTCGGCCTGCCCTCCATCGGGGTACGGATCGAAGCCGGCCAGGCGGCGGTGCTGGCCATGGTCATCAACCTCGGCGCCTACTCCACCGAGATCATCCGCGCCGGCATCCAGGCGATCCCGCGCGGCCAGCTGGAGGCGGCGGCGGCCCTGGCCATGACCCGCTTCGAAACCCTGCGCTACGTGATCCTGCGCCCGGCGCTGGCCAAGGTCTGGCCGGCGCTGTCGAGCCAGGTGGTGATCGTGATGCTGGGCTCGGCGGTCTGCTCGCAGATCTCCACCGAAGAGCTGACCTTTGCCGCCAACTTCATCCAGTCACGCAATTTCCGCGCCTTCGAAACCTATCTGCTGACCACCCTCATCTATCTGCTCATGGCCATCGGCGTGCGCCAGGCGCTGCACTGGCTGGGCGTCTTTTTCATCGTCAGGAGGCGCTGATGGACTTCACTCTCGCCGACATCCTGCGCAGCCTGGCCAGCGGTCTCGGCCTGACGCTGGTGCTGTCGCTGGCGGCCTTCCTCTTCGGCGGCCTGGCCAGCGTGCTGGTGCTGCTGGCGCGCAATTCGACGCTCCGGCCGCTCCGCCTGCTGGCGCGCGGCTACATCGAGCTGTTCCAGGGCACCCCGCTGCTGATGCAGCTGTTCCTGACCTTCTTCGGCCTGTCGCTGCTGGGCCTGGAAGTCCCCGCCTGGCTGGCCGCCGGCCTGGCCCTGACGCTGTTCACCAGCGCCTTTCTCGCCGAGATCTGGCGGGGCTGCGTCGACGCCATTCCCCACGGCCAGTGGGAAGCCTCGGAAAGCCTGGCGCTGACCCGCTTCGAGCAGTTGCGCCACGTGATCCTGCCCCAGGCCCTGCGCATCGCCGTGGCGCCCACCGTGGGCTTCTCGGTGCAGGTGGTCAAGGGCACCGCGGTGACCTCCATCATCGGCTTCACCGAACTGACCAAGATCGGCGGCATGCTCGCCAACGCGACCTTCCAGCCCTTCACCGTCTACGGCCTCGCGGCCCTGGGCTATTTCATCCTCTGTTATCCGCTGTCGCTGGCCGCACGCTGGCTGGAAAGGAGACTGCATGCCGCTGCTTAGAGTGACCGCCCTGCACAAACACTATGGCAACCACCATGTGCTCAAGGGTATCGACCTGACCGTCGAGGAAGGCCAGGTGGTGGCCATCATCGGCAAGAGCGGCTCGGGCAAGAGCACCCTGCTGCGCACCCTGAATGGCCTGGAATCCATCAACGACGGCGTCATCGAGGTGGATGGCGAATACCTGGACGCCGCCCGGGTGAATCTCCGATCGCTGCGGCAGAAGGTCGGCATGGTTTTCCAGCAATTCAACCTCTTCCCGCACCTGACCGTGGGCGAGAACGTGATGCTGGCGCCCCAAGTGGTCAAGAAGACCAGCAAGGACGAAGCCCGCACCCTGGCGCGGCAGATGCTCGAACGGGTCGGCCTGGCGGAGAAATTCGACAGCTATCCGGATCGCCTCTCCGGCGGCCAGCAGCAGCGGGTGGCGATCGCCCGCGCCCTGGCCATGTCGCCCAAGGTGTTGCTCTGCGACGAGATCACCTCGGCGCTGGACCCGGAACTGGTCAACGAGGTGCTGATGGTGGTCAAGCAACTGGCCCGCGAGGGCATGACGCTGATCATGGTCACCCACGAGATGAGATTCGCCCGCGAGGTCGGCGACAAGCTGGTGTTCATGCACCAGGGCAAGGTGCACGAAAGCGGTCATCCCCAGGAGCTGTTCGCCCATCCGCAGACGCCGGAACTGGCCCAGTTCATCGGTCAGGTGGCCTCCTGAGGCGGAAAAACCCTATTTTTTCTGCCACTTTGCGCAACCGTAACCGCTGTGCGCTTGAAGCCGCCACCGGCTAGCTGGCACGATGGCGCGGTTTATCGCCGAGAGCCTCCAGATGCAGCCTTCGCCAGCCGAACCCCACGAACTGATCGCCGCGATCGACCTGGGCTCGAACAGCTTTCACATCGTCCGGGCGCGCCACTCCCACGGGGAAATCCGCATCCTTGAGCGGTTGGGCGAAAAGATCCAGCTGGCCGCCGGTCTGGACGAGTCGCGCCTGCTCAGCGAAGAGGCCATCCAGCGGGGCCTGGACTGCCTGCGCCGCTTCGCCCAGCTGATCGCCGGCATGCCGCGCGGCGCCGTGCGGGTGGTGGGCACCAACGCCCTGCGCGAGGCGCGCAACCGCGCCGAATTCATCCAGCGCGCCGAAGCCGTGCTCGGCCATGCGGTCGAGGTCATCTCCGGTCGCGAAGAGGCCCGTCTCATCTACCTGGGCGTGTCCCACTCCATGCCCGATGTGCCCGGACGCCGCCTGGTGACCGACATCGGCGGCGGCAGCACCGAATTCATCATCGGCCAGCGCTTCGAGACCCTGCAGCGCGAGAGTCTGCAGATGGGCTGTGTCAGCTTCACCAAGAGATTCTTCGCCGACGGCAAGATCACCGCCGCCCAGTACGCTCGCGCCTATACCGCCGCCCGCCTGGAACTGATGAACATCGACCAGGGCCTGCGGGAGATGGGCTGGCACCAGGCCCTCGGCGCCTCCGGCACCATCCGCGCGGTGGCCCTAGCGATCCAGGCCGCCGGCCGCGGCAATGGCGAGATCACCCCGGACGGCATCGAATGGCTCAAGCGCAAGCTGCTCAAGCAGGGTGACATCAACCTGCTCAACATCGACGGCGTGAAGCCGGATCGACGCGCCATCCTGCCAGGCGGCCTGGCCATCCTCGAAGCCCTGTTCAAGGCACTGGAACTGCAGGAGATGCATCTCTCCGAAGGCGCCCTGCGCGAAGGGGTGCTCTACGACATGATCGGCCGGCACAGCCACGAAGACGTCCGCGAGCGCACCCTCAACGCCCTGGCCGAGCGCTACCACGTCGACCAGCGCCATGCCGAGCGGGTGGAAAAGCGCGCCCTGAAGTCCCTGGCACAGGTCGCCGAGGCCTGGGCCCTGACCGACGAGAACCATGCCGAACTGCTGCGCTGGGCCGCGCGCCTGCACGGCGTCGGCCTGGACATCGCCCACTACCAGTACCACAAGCACGGCGCCTACCTGATCGAGCACTCGGACCTGCCCGGCTTCTCCCGCCGCGATCAGCAGGCCCTGGCACTATTGGTGCGTGGTCATCGCCGCAACATTCCGCTGGAGCGCCTGCAGGAGCTGGGCCCGGAAGGCGAGCCGCTGCTGCGCCTGACGCTGTTGCTGCGCTTCGCCATCCTTTTCCACCACATCCGTCACAAGAGCATTCCGGATGTGCAGCTCAGCGCCGGCGAGCGTAGCCTCGATGTGCAATTCCCCGATGGCTGGCTGGCGGAAAACCCCCTGACCCAGGCGGATTTCGAGCTGGAGGCCCAGTGGCTGGAGCGGGTGGGGTATCGGTTGAGCGTACGCTGAGGGGATTTTTCGTAGGTTGGGTGGAGCGGGAGCGAAGCCCCACGCTTTGGGTTTTAGCCTTTCACGGCACTAGCTGATTATCGTGGTCTGCTGATGGCTCTTGTTTCGCCCACCCGGGCGACTCACTTTTGCCAATCGCGGCTGCGCGCCCCGGACAAAAGTAAGCAAAAACGCTTGCCCCACGTTTCGGCCCTCCGCTGCGCTCCGGATCCCCTCGCTCCGGCGCCGCTCCAAGTGCACGACACGAAGTGGACTCTTGCCCCTTGCGCCTTGCTCGCCGTCCTGCCTCGCATCCCCCTCCGCGACACCTGGACTCTGCCTCACTGACGGGAACAGGGCGCAAGCCTGATGCCTGATGCACATCCTTGTAGCGTGGAAAACCGCGCAGCGTTTTCCACTGGTATGCACCGCGGGCTTTGTGGACAAGGCTACGCCGTTGGCCACGCTACGGTTTTTCAATCAAAACTTTCAGGCTAGCGAATCGCCCCGTTCAGGAGGGCGAACGCCAGTGCCGTGGAGTGGGTCGAGCCGCATGGATGCGGCGAGAGGTTCAGTGGGCCATGGATGGCCCATCTGGACCGACCCCGGAACGGTGCTGGTGTGAGCGGACCCGGAGCGAAGCGTAGGGCCGGATGGTCGGGGCAAGCGTTTTTGGTTACTTTTTGCGCGACTGCAAAAAGTGACTCGCCCGGGCGGGCGAAACAAGAAACATCAGCAAAGCTCAATGCACAGCCAGGGCACCCACAAAACCTAAGGTGCAGAGCTGCACACGCAACAGCTGGGCTTCGCTCCCGCTCAGCCCAACCTACGAAACCGGCCAAGGCCCATGGCGGCATGGGCCCGAAACGCCATCACCGCGTATTCACCACCGGACTGGCCAACCGCTCCAGCAGCGTCGCCTGCACGCTGCGGGCATTCTGGTTGCCGGTGGGCGATTGGCGGATGTAGCTGCCGTCTTCCTGCAGCACCCAGGCCTGGGTGTTGTCGGTGAGGTAGCCTTCCAGCTCCTTCTTGACCCGGCTGATGAGCTTCTTGCCCTCCACCGGGAAGCAGGTCTCGACGCGCATGTCGAGGTTGCGCTCCATCCAGTCGGCGCTGGAGAGATAAAGCTTCTCGTCGCCACCGTTGAGGAAGTAGTAGATGCGACTGTGCTCCAGGAAGCGGCCGATGATGGAGCGCACCTGGATATTGTGGGACACGCCCGGTACGCCTGGCCGCAGGCAGCACATGCCGCGCACCACCAGGTCGATCTTCACCCCGGCCTGGCTGGCCTTGTAGAGGGCGCGGATGACCTTGGGATCGGTGAGGCCGTTGACCTTGGCCATGATTTGCGCCGGCCGCCCTTCGCTGGCCGCCACCGCTTCGCGGTTGATCATCTCCAGCAGGTTCTTCTTCAGGGTGAAGGGCGCGTGCAGCAGCTTCTTCATGCGCAGGGTCTTGCCCATGCCGATTAGCTGGTTGAACAGCTTGTGCACGTCCTCGGTCAGGGCCACGTCGGCGGTCAGCAGGCTGTAGTCGGTGTACAGCTTGGCGTTGCCGGCGTGGTAGTTGCCGGTGCCCAGGTGGGCATAGCGGCGCAGCTCGCCATTCTCGCGGCGCAGGATCAGCATCATCTTGGCGTGGGTCTTGAAGCCCACCACGCCATAGATGACCACGGCGCCGGCCTGCTGCAGGCGGCTGGCCAGCTGCAGGTTGGATTCCTCGTCGAAGCGCGCGCGCAATTCGATGACCGCGGTCACCTCCTTGCCGCTGCGCGCCGCATCCACCAGGGCGTCGACGATCTCCGAGTTGGCGCCGCTGCGGTAGAGCGTCTGCTTGATCGCCAGGACGTTGGGGTCCTTGGCGGCCTGGCGCATCAGGTCGATCACCGGGGTAAAGGACTCGAAGGGGTGCAGCAGCAGCACATCGAGCTTGCCCAGCACGTTGAAGAGGTTGTCCTTCTTCTGCAGCAGCTTGGGAATGGTCGGGGTGAAGGGGGCGTTCTGCAGCTCCGGGTGACTGTCCAGCCCGGTGATGGAGAACAGCCGGGTCAGGTTGACCGGACCATTGACCTTGTACAGCTCGCTGTCGCCCAGGCCGAATTGCTTGAGCAGGTAGTCGGTGAGGTGTTTCGGGCAGATGTCCACCACCTCGAGCCGCACCGCATCGCCGTAGCGCCGCGAGAACAGCTCGCCGCGCAAGGCGCGGGCCAGGTCTTCGACGTCCTCGGTGTCCACCGAGAGATCGGCGTTACGGGTCAGGCGGAACTGGAAGCAGCCCTTGACCTTCATGCCGGGGAAGAGGTCATCGGCATGGGCGTGGATCATCGAGGACAGGAAGACATAGTTGTCCCCGGGTCCAGCGACCTCCTCCGGCACCCGGATGATCCGCGGCAGCAGGCGCGGCGCCGGGATGATGGCCAGGCCCGAGTCGCGACCGAAGGCGTCCATGCCCTCCAGCTCGACGATGAAGTTGAGACTCTTGTTCACCAGCAGCGGGAAGGGATGGGTCGGATCCAGGCCGATGGGGGTGATGATGGGCGCGATCTCGTCGCGGAAGAACTTGCGCACCCAGGCCTTGATCTTGACGTCCCAGTAACGCCGGCGGATGAAGCGGATCTGCTGCTCGGCCAGGGCCGGCAGGAGCACGTCGTTGAGGATGGCGTACTGCCGCTCCACCTGGCCGTGGACGATGTCGCTGATGCGCGCCAGCGCCTGGTGCGGCAGCAGGCCGTCGGCGCCGGCCTGCTCGCGGGCGAAGGTGATCTGCTTCTTCAGACCCGCCACGCGGATCTCGAAGAATTCGTCCAGGTTGCTGGAAAAGATCAGCAGGTACTTGAGCCGCTCGAGCAGCGGATAGGATTCGTCGAGGGCCTGTTCCAGCACCCGGATGTTGAACTGCAGCTGCGACAGCTCGCGATGGATGTAGAGGCTGCTGTCGTCCACGTTGGCCGCCGGCACGCTGGGCGCGGCCGGCGCCTCGGCGGCGGGTGCCGGTACTTCGGCGTCCAGCGCCAACGTCTCTTCCGCGGTCTCCAGGGACTCGGCGGTGACGGGCTGTTGCAGATCGGTTTCGACGAAACCCTGGCTACTCATTGAAGCTCCTTAGGAACGCGAAGGCCCCTGGCGAAGTTGTTGGGCGGCGCGTTTGGCGAAATAGGTGAGGATGCCGTTGGCCCCGGCGCGCTTGAAGGCCAAGAGCGATTCGAGGATGACGGCGTCGGACAGCCAGCCGTTCTGGATCGCGGCCATGTGCATGGCGTACTCGCCGCTCACCTGGTACACGAAGGTCGGCACGCGGAATTCCTCGCGGACCCGGCGGACGATGTCCAGGTAGGGCATGCCCGGCTTGACCATCACCGAGTCGGCGCCCTCGGCCAGGTCGCCGGCGATCTCGTGCAGCGCCTCGTCGCTGTTGCCCGGATCCATCTGGTAGGTGGCCTTGTTGCCCTTGCCCAGATTGGCGGCCGAGCCGACGGCGTCGCGGAACGGCCCATAGTAGGCGCTGGCGTACTTGGCCGAGTAGGCCATGATCTGCACGTTGTGATAACCGGCGTCTTCCAGGGCCGCGCGGATGGCGCCGATGCGACCGTCCATCATGTCCGAGGGGGCGATCACCTGGGCCCCGGCAGCGGCATGGGACAGCGCCTGCTTGACCAGCACCTCGACCGAGACGTCGTTGAGCACGTAGCCGCGCTCGTCGAGGATGCCGTCCTGGCCGTGGGTGGTGAAGGGATCCAGGGCCACGTCGGTGATCACTCCCAGCTCGGGGAAGTGCTCGCGCAGGGCGCGGGTGGCGCGCTGGGCGATCCCGTCCGGGTTGTAGGCCTCGGCGCCGTCCAGCGACTTGCGCTCGGTGGGGGTGACCGGGAACAGGGCGACCGCGGGAATTCCCAGCGCCACCAGCTCGGCGGCCTCTTCCAGCAGCAGGTCGATGGACAGCCGCTCGACGCCGGGCATCGAGGGAATCGCCTCGCGGCGGCCTTCGCCATCGAGCACGAATACCGGCAGGATCAGGTCATCCACCGTCAGCACATGCTCGCGCATCAGGCGACGGGAAAACTCGTCGCGGCGCTGACGGCGCATGCGAGTGGCAGGGTAGCTACGGTTGATGGGGGTAAAACTCACGATCGACTCCCAGACCCGGATCACGGGTCAGTGTGATGGGTTATAGGCCACAATCATGACCGATTGGTAACAGCAGATGACAATATGGAGTGCCTATAGGTCCTATCCAAGGCAGACGCCGGCTGGACCCGGCGTGACACAGGGTCGCAGCGAAATCCCTGCCTGACCGTCTGGCACCCGGCGGACGGAAGTCCGTCACACTTTCTTTCCAGACGCCAACCGGGGTAGGCTGCGCCATCTTTATTCACCTCGTGTAGCGCCGAATGCTCCAACAATTCCTCCATGATTTCGGCTATTTCGCCCTTTTTCTCGGCACCTTTTTCGAGGGCGAAACCATTCTGGTATTGGCCGGCTTCCTGGCCTTCCGCGACTACATGAACATCCAGACCGTCATCCTGGTCGCCTTCTGCGGCAGCTACGCCGGCGATCAGCTCTGGTACTTCCTCGGCCGGCGCCACGGGCGCAAGCTGCTGGCGCGCAAACCCAAGTGGGAAGCCGCCGGCGAAAAGGCGCTGGCGCACATCCGACGCCATCCGGACCTCTGGGTGCTGAGCTTTCGCTTCGTCTACGGCCTGCGCACGGTGATGCCGGTGGCGATCGGCCTGTCGGGCTATCCGCCAGCGCGCTATCTGATCCTCAACGGCATCGGTGCCATCGTCTGGGCCACGGTGCTCGGTTACGCCGCCTATCACTTCGGCGCCGTCCTCGAAGGGGTGCTGGGCAATCTCAAGCGGTATGAACTGATGGTGCTGGGCGGTCTGGTGGTGATCGGTCTGTTGCTCTGGCTGTGGCGTCGCAGCCGCACGCCCAAAGCCTGACGGCCGGGCAGCTCCTCACCCGCTACGTCCATCGAATGGATTAAAGGCCCGGCTGCTGCTGCCGATGCCCTGAGCAGCAACCCCTCCAAAAACCTCGTGTGCACGCTGGCGATTGAGCATGCTGAACTTCTCCACCCTGCTGCCTCCCGGCCATCAGATCCTGGCTGCCAACGAGTACGAAAGTCTGCTCGTGGTCCTGTCGTACCTGATCGCCAGCGCCGCCGGCTACACCGCCCTGGCCATGGCCGACTGGGTGACCAACAGTCGCTCCCGCCGCGGCAGCGAGCTGGCCAAGCTGATCGGTGCCGTCGCCCTGGGCGGGGGCATCTGGTCGATGCACTTCCTCGCCATGCTGTCGTTCAAGATCGGCATCCATGTGCACTATGCGCCCCTGCAGACCCTGGCCTCGCTGCTGATCGCCATCGCCGTGTCCTATACGGTCATGCACCTGATCGGACGCGAGTCCCTGACCGCACCGCAATACGGGCTCGCCGCCCTCGCCGCTGGCCTGGGCATCGCGACCATGCACTACACCGGCATGCTGGCCATGCAGTCGGTGGCCGTGCAGCTCTATGATCCCCTGCTGGTGGTGGTTTCGGTGGTGGTCGCCAGCCTCGCCTCCCTGGGCGCGCTGCTGCTGGCCTTCCGCCTGCGCGGCAGGACCGGCCTCAGGACCTTCTGGCTGCGCCTGCTGGGCAGTCTGGTCCTGGGTTTCGCCATCGTCTCCATGCACTTCACCGGCATGGCCGCCCTCACCCTTGCCGTGCCCATCGGTTTCGAACCCGGCGGCCTGGCGGAAGCCAATCAGCACCTGGAACTGGGCATGGGCATCGCCCTCGGCACCCTGTTCATCATCATGGTCGGCCTGCTCGCCGCCTGGGCCGGCGAACGCTTCAATGCCCAGCGCCTGCGGCTGGAGCGGGTCTCGACCACCCTCGACCAGATCACCCTGCACGATCCCCTCACCCACCTGCTCAATGGCGGCAGCTTCATCCAGACCGTCGATCGGGCCATCGGCCAGGCGCGCACCGGTGAGCAGTTCGCCCTGCTGATGCTGGACATCGATCACTTCAAGCGCATCAACGACAGCCTCGGCCATGCCCTTGGCGATGAACTGCTGATCCAGATGGCGCAGCGGATCCGCGCGGTGCTCGATGACGACCTGCCGCTGGCCCGCTATGCCGGCGACGAATTCAGCCTGCTGCTGCCGCTCGGCCAGCGCGGCGACAGCCAGCCCCTGGCCATGCGCCTGCTGGAGCAGTTGCGACCGCCCTTCGAGCTGGCCGGGCAGCGCATTGCCATGACCTTCAGCCTGGGCATCGCCCACTATCCCCAGGACGGCGCCAACGCCGGCCAGCTGCTGCGCAGCGCCGGCCTCGCGGTCGGCCATTGCAAGCGCAGCGGGCGCAATCGCAGCCAGAGATTCACCACCGAACTCCAGCGCGACGCCGACGACCTGCTGAGCCTGGAGATGGACCTGCGCCAGGCCCTGGCCCAGGGCGGTCTGCACGTGGCCTATCAGCCCATCGTCGACCCCGCCGGTGCGCCGGTGGCCCTGGAAGCCCTGGTCCGCTGGCAGCATCCGGTCCTGGGTCCGCTGAGTCCCGAGCGCTTCGTCCGCGTCGCCGAGGAAACCGGGTTGATCGCCGACCTGGATGGCTGGGTCATGCGCCAGGCCTGCGCGGACCTCGCCCAGCTGCACCGCGAAGGTCACGCGGCTCTGCGCGTTTCGGTGAATTGCTCGGCGCTCAATCTGAGCGATCGCCTCCTGCCCCAGTCCATCGCCCGGGCGCTGCAGGCCGAAGATCTGCCGGCCTCGGCGCTGATTCTCGAGGTGACCGAGAACGCCCTGATGCACAGCCTCAACGTGGCGGTCGAGGTGCTCGGCGAGATCCGGACCCTGGGCGTGCGGGTCTCTATCGACGATTTCGGCAGTGGCTACTCGTCGCTGGCCTACCTGAGCCGGCTGCCGGTGGATTCGCTCAAGGTCGATCGCGCTTTCGTCCGCACCATCCCCAAGCAGAGCAACGACATGGCCATCGCCGCGGCGATCATCGCCATGGCGCACAAGCTGGGCCTCAATGTGGTCGCCGAGGGGGTGGAAACCAGCGAGCAACGCCAGTTCCTGCAGGCCAACGGCTGCAACTTCATGCAGGGCTATCTGTTCGGCCGGCCCATGCCGTTGCCGCAGCTGCGTACCTGGCTGCAGCAACCCGCTCTCGCCGCCGTGCCCGCCTAGCAGGCCGCCCTAGCCGGCGGCGCTGCGCTGGAGGCGGGTGATCAGCCGGTCCAGGGCGTTGGCGAAGGCCTGGCGATCACGCTCGCCGTAGCCGGCCTGGCCCCCGCCCATCTGTCCCTGGTCGCGCAGATCGGTCATCAGATTGCGCATGGCCAGCCGCTGCCCCATGTTGCGCTCGTCGAATTCCTGACCACGCGGATCCAGGGCGGCCACGCCCTTCTTCACCAACCGATCGGCCAGGGGAATGTCGCTGCAGATCACCAGGTCACCCGGCTGAGCCTGCTCGACCAGATGGTCGTCGGCGGCGTCGGGGCCACTGGGGACCACCACCAGGCGGACACAGGCGAAGGGCGGCTTGATCTGCGGCTGCCCCGCCACCAGCACCACCTCCAGCTTGCGCTTGAGAGCGAACTTGCAGACCAGCTCCTTGGCGGCGCGTGGACAGGCATCGGCATCGATCCACAGGATCACGGGAATTTCTCCGGCAAAAGCCCAGGATACCGCGCCGCGCCGGCGCACCCCAGCGCAGCGGCGCGGTCGGACAGGGATAGCGATCTGACTGGAGTCCCCCATGACTTTCTGGCAACGCCTGGCAGAGCCCGCCCAGGCCTTGGTGTATGGCGCCACCGGCGGCCTCGGCCTGGCCCTGTGCGAACAGCTGCTGGCGCGCGATGACGTTGCGCGGGTCTGGGCCTGCGCGCGCCACGCCGAGACGCATGAGGCCCTGGCCGCGCTGGAGCGGCGGCATGGCCCGCGCCTGCGCCGCCTCGACGTCGATCCGCTGACCACTGTCGATCTGGCAGCCCGGCTGGCGGACGAGACGCCCCGTCTGGATCTGCTGCTGTGCGCCTCGGGGCTGCTGCAGGGCGAACGGGCGCGCGCCGAGAAGAGTCTGGCGCAGGTGGATCAGGCCGGGCTGCTGGAAAGCTATCTGGCCAATGCCGTGCTGCCGCTGCTGCTGATCCGCCAGCTGACGCCACTGCTCAAGGGCCAGCATCCCTGTCAGATCGCGGCGCTGTCGGCACGCGTGGGCTCCATCGGCGACAACCAGTTGGGCGGCTGGTATGGCTATCGGATGGCCAAGGCGGCGCTGAATCAGGGGCTGCGCTGCGCCAGCATCGAGCTCACCCGGCTCAATCTCCAGAGCTGCGTGCTGGCCCTGCATCCCGGCACCACGGACACGGCGTTGTCCCGGCCCTTCCAGGCGCGGGTGCCGGCGGACAAGCTGTTCACGCCCGCCTATGCGGCAGAGCGCCTGCTGGCGGTGCTGGCCGCCCGTACGCCGGCCGAGACCGGCAGTTTCTGGGATTGGCAGGGGCAGCCGGTGATCTGGTAGCGCCCGGCTTCAGACCGCGGCGCGGCGCACCGTGGACAGCAACGCGGCCGCCGCGAGGAACAGGCCGGCGAATACCCGGTTGGTGATGCGCTGCTGGCGCGGGGTGCGCAGCAGGGTCAGCACCCGGGCAGCCAGCCCGGTGTAGCCCGCCATCACGATCAGGTCGACGCTGACCATGGTCGCCCCGATGATCAGGTACTGCGCGGTCAGGGGCGCGTGGGGATCGACGAATTGCGGCAGCACCGCGAGCATGAAGATCAGCGCCTTGGGATTGCTGACGTTGACCAGGAAACCGCGCATGACCAGGGCACCGATCCGCGGTGGCAGACGTTCGCCGACCACCTGCTCCCCCAGATCCATGGGCGCCGCGCGCCACTGGCGGAGCGCTAGGTAGGCGAGATAGACGACACCGAACCACTTGATCAGGGTGAAGGCCAGCTGCGAGGTCGCCAGTAGGGCGCCGACGCCTACGGCAACGATGGCGATCTGCAGCGCCAGTCCCAGCTGCAGACCGATGGCCGTCCAGTAACCACGGCGGAAGCCCAGGGTCACGCCGGCGCTCATGGAGGCGATCGCCCCGGCTCCGGGCGAGAGACTGATCATCCAGCAGGCAATGAAGAAACCGGTCCAGACCTGCAGACTCATGGGTTCACCTGTCGAGATGGAAATCAAAGGAGCCGTCGGCATCGCGCCAGCGACGGACCGACTTCTGGAAGAACTGGGTGTTGGGAATCTGCACCAGGGCGCCTTCCTGGTTGTCGTCCAGTTCCTGCAGGGTCACGAAGAGCATGTTGATCGCCACCACCCGGCCCTTGATGCCGGGTTTGTCCGAGGCGTCCAGCACCTCGATGCGATCGCCCAGGCGGAAGGGGCCGACGGTAAAGATCAGCACCGCGCAGAACAGGTTGGAGAGCACGCTCCAGATGGCGAAGAAGGCCACCGCGGCCACGGCGACGAAACCGGAAATGGCCGTCCAGAGCACCGCTGCGGACACCCCGAAGCGCTCTAGGGCCATGAGGATGGCACTGCCCATGATCAGCCAGCGCAGGGTGCCGCGCAGGCCGAGGACGATCTGCGGCGGCAGCGGATAGCGTTCGCCCAGGCCGGTGACGGCGCGGGCGACGATGCGCTGCAGCACATAGCCGATCAGCAGTACCAGGGCGACCTGGCCGGCCACCAGCAGGTAGTCGCCCCACCCCGGCAGCCAGGTGTGCAGCCACTCGGTCATCAGGCCCCCTCGAGTTCGGCTTGCAGGCTTTCCAGCCGTTCCAGGGCCTCCAGCCACTGCTCTTCCAGCTCGGCTTCGCGGGTCTTGGCCGCGGCCTGGTCGGCCAGCGCCTGGCGCAGTTCTTCCTTGCGCGCGGCGTCATAGAGGCCGCTGTCACCCAGACGGGCTTCCAGGGCGGCGAGCCTTTCCTGCAGCTTGCCCAGCTCGGCTTCCAGCTTGTCGGCGGCCTTCTTCAGCGGTGCCAACTGCTGTCGCAGGGCGGCAGCGGCCTGGCGCTGGGCCTTGCGATCGGTCTTGTCGACCGCGGCGCCCTCACCGGCGGCGAGGCCCGGCTCCTGGCGGGCGCGGAAGTCCACCAGCCAGCGGCTGTAGTCGTCCAGATCGCCGTCGAAGGCCTGCACCTTGCCATCGGCCACCAGCAGGAATTCGTCGGTGGTGCTCTTGAGCAGATGACGATCGTGGGAAACCACCAGCACCGCCCCGGCGAATTCCTGCAGGGCCAGGGTCAGGGCCAGGCGCATGTCCAGGTCCAGGTGGTTGGTGGGTTCGTCCAGCAGCAGCAGATTGGGCTTCTGCCAGGCGATCAGCGCCAGGGCCAGGCGCGCCTTCTCGCCACCGGAGAAATTCAGCACCGCCTCGTCGCAGCGCGGACCGCGGAAATCGAAGCCGCCGAGGAAGTCGCGCAGGCTCTGTTCGCGCTCGCCGGGGGCGATGCGTTGCAGGTGCAGCAAGGGACTGGCCTTGGCGTCCAGCGAATCGAGCTGGTGCTGGGCGAAGTAGCCGATGGCCAGGTTCTCGCCGCGCTGCAGCCGGCCGCCAAGGGGTTCGAGTTCGGCGGCCAGGGTCTTGATCAGGGTCGACTTGCCGGCACCGTTGGGGCCGAGCAGGCCGATGCGGGCGCCTGGCGTCAGCTGCAGCTTGACCGGGTGCAGGATGGTGGTCTCGCCGTAGCCGAGTCGGCCTTCGGCCAGGTCGAGCAACGGACTGGACAGCTTGTCCGCCTCGCGGAAGACGAATTCGAAGGGCGAATCGACATGGGCCGGCGCCAGCTCTTCCAGGCGTTCCAGGGCCTTGATCCGGCTCTGTGCCTGACGGGCCTTGGTGGCCTGGGCCTTGAAGCGGGCGATGTACTTCTCCATGTGGGCGCGCTGGGCCTGCTGCTTGTCGTAGGCCTGCTGCTGCTGCGCCAGGCGCTCGGCGCGAGTACGCTCGAAGCTGGAGTAGCCGCCGCGATAGAGCACGAGTTTCTGCTGGTCCAGGTGCACCACATGATCGACCACGGCATCGAGGAAGTCGCGGTCGTGGGAGATCAGGATCAGGGTGCCGGGATAGCCCTTGAGCCAGTCTTCCAGCCAGAGGATGGCGTCCAGATCCAGGTGGTTGGTGGGTTCGTCGAGCAGCAGCAGGTCCGAGGGGCACATCAGCGCCTGGGCCAGGTTGAGGCGCATCCGCCAGCCACCGGAGAAGTCGCCGACCTGGCGCTCCATCTGCGCGGCGGTAAAGCCCAGACCGGCGAGCAGCTTGCGGGCCCGGGCATCGGCGGTATAGCCGTCGGCGGCCTCGAAGTCGGCATGCAGCCGGCCAAGGGCGTTGCCGTCCTGGGCCGCTTCGGCCGCCGCCAGTTCGCGCTGGATGCGGCGCAGGTCGATGTCGCCGTCCAGCACATAGTCCACCGCCAGCCGCTCCAGGGTATCCACCTCCTGGCGCATGTGGGCGATGCGCCAGGCTGCCGGGATGTGGCAGTCGCCGGCATCGGCCCCGAGCTGCCCGCGCAGCAGGGCGAAGAGACTGGATTTACCGGCGCCATTGGCACCGATCAGACCGGCTTTCTGGCCGGGATGCAGGGTCAGTTCAGCGCTTTCGAGCAGACGCTGGGGACCACGCTGTAGAGTAAGGTTCTGTAGTCGGATCATGGCGGCGGAGTGTAGCAGCTCCACCACCCACGAACGGGGAGGCGGACATGCAAGAGGACCTGTGGGAATTCGCGTTGGCAGTATACGCGCGGCCCGGCGTGGAAGGCGCCTGTTTGCGTCTGCAAGAGGCCGGCGCCGACGTCTGTCTGGTGCTGACGGCGCTCTGGCTGGATCGCCGCAACTGCGCCCTGGATGCCGAGGGCCTGGCCCGGCTGCAGCGCGCCTCGCAGCACTGGCAGGATACGGTGGTACGCCCCCTGCGCCAGTTGCGCCAGGCCTGGAAGGCCGCGTCCAGCGCGGACGAGAGCCTGGCGGCCCTGCGGGAGCAGCTCAAGGGACTGGAATTGGCCGCGGAACGTGAACAGCTCGCGCGTCTGGCACGACTCGCGGGGCATTGGCCGTGTCGCGGGGCACGGGGCCCGGGGGATTGGCTGCACGCGCTGGCACCGCGCGAGGCAGCCGCAGCGGACCTCGACCTGCTGGCCGAGGCCGCTCGGGGGAACCGGGGCTAGACCGACGCCAGCCGCGGTTGCTGGTGCGAGGTGTGCAACACCTCGATCAGGCAGTCTTCGAGTTCGAAGCGCTCGCGCAGGGTTTCGCCCAGCAGCTTGAGTTCGATGGTCAGCAGACCCGGGTCCCGATAGGCCCCGCGCTCGAATCTGTCGTTGAAGTTCAGGGCGGCGTCGGTCAGGGCCTGCAGGCGCGGATAGACGCTGTCGGCGAACTCGATGGCGCGCTCGTCCTGGAATTCCCGGGCTTCGGCCACCAGTTGCTCGTAGATCTCGAAATGCGCGGTGGACATGTAGTCGACCAGCATGTCGCAGAGCCGCTCCAGTTCGCTGACCTCGCGCACCGGTCCCAGCAGGGGCTCCATGTCCAGGGTTTCGTAAGCGGTCACCAACTCGCGGCGGGCAACCAGCCAGCGGTCGATCAGCTGGTGGACCCCACCCCAGCGTTCCTGGGCATTGCGGCAGGTTTCTAGCATGACGGCAGCTCTCTATACGGGCGAGACGGTCCGGGCGCAG
>Ga0153990_1000068_pt1 | contig 23543 bp, 19 predicted proteins | sample TSNC074MetaG_FD_104739 | JGI IMG/M metagenome (GOLD analysis project Ga0153990, IMG submission 104739) | Attine ant fungus gardens microbial communities from North Carolina, USA - TSNC074 MetaG | ecosystem: Host-associated > Fungi > Mycelium > Unclassified | place: USA: North Carolina, Jones...
ATCGAGGTGCCGGACCACTGAGTCAATATGGACTCTCGTCAGTGACTAGCCTGTTATCCCTAGAGTAACTTTTATCAGTTGTGCGATAGCCATTCCATAATGAAACTATCGGATCACTATGACCCGCTTACGCGTCTGTTCGACTTTTTTGTCTTACAGTTAAGCTTGTTTATACCATTACGCTTAATTAGGTTATCATAAACCCATTGGTTTCCATCCAATTTAAACAAACCTTTGTACTTCTCAGATACTATTTATGAGAATCCCGCCCCAGGTAAACTGCCAATTAATCATTTTCCCTTTGGGGTACTTTTATAAACAATATTATTTCCAACAGGGTGACCTGCGGGTCTATTATTTATAAAATTTTCCAGGTCCCCAACCATATGGTTGGGGAAGAATATTCAATAAACTTTATATATTTCAACCTATAAGATCCTGAAAGTCAAAGACCTTTAGGACCTTTACTTAAAAAGTACAAGGAAGGGGCAATATAAAGATTGAATATTATCTTAGTTAATTTTATATTAAGTTAAGGGCTCTCAGTTTTGTTTAATCAACTACCTTATTGCTGTATCTTAATAAAAAATTAACAATAATTAACTACAGTAAAGCTTCATAGGGTCTTCGTGTCTAGCTGTAGGTAAACCGCATCATCACGGTTAGTTCAATTTCACTGAGTCTCTCCTGGAGACAGTTGAAGTATCGTTAAACCATTCATGCACGTCGGCAATTATCCGACTAGGTATTTCGCTACCTTAGGACTGTCATAGTTACAGCCGCTATTGACCAATGTTTGATTTTTGATCGTTAAACCAAAAAATTTATACGTTTGGCATTGAGCAGGTATCACACTTTATACATCCATTATTATGTTGGCAAAGTGCTGTGTTTTTAGTAAACAGTCGTACCTCACATTTATGTGCCAGCCATCAAATTACATCACTGCGTGATATAACTCAATAGCCACTCTTTCTTTCGAAATTACAGAGTTATTTTGCCTAGTTCCTTCAGGAGAGTTCTCTCAACACCTTAGTATATTCTACCTGCCTACCAGTGTCGGTTTAGAGTACGGTATATTTATATTATTTTTTCCTGTATAAATAAAAAGAATAAATCAATCCCTAGAGCTTTAAACTCCTTTGGACTCTTTAGAGCCTTAATTAATTTATTCTCTATTAAATATATTTATAATAAATTCCTCATCAATCAAAGCTTTCGCTTATATTCTTAGAGACCGTTTAACCCATAGTAATTTAATTTTTCTATGGAACCCTTAGGCATTCGGTGAAGCATATTTTAATGCTTTTGCGTTACTCATGTCAGCATAATCTCTACTATTATGTCAAAGTAATTAAAAAATACCCTTCATTCCATTTATAGTATGTTCTGCTACCCAGCAAATTTTTATAATGGTTCATTAGAAACCACCTACACTGATTATCAAAGAGGTATACTATTAATATTATTTTGCAGATAGAACATCGGTAAAATACTTTAGACCCGTTAAATTATTGGTGCATCATATATTAAAAAAGACCATTGAGCATTTACGCTTTCTCTAAATGATTGCTGCCTCCAAGCCTACATAATGGATGTTTTCTATACGACACTACCTTATATTCACTTAGTATTTATTTAGGGACCTTAGTTACTATTCTGGGCTCTTCCCCATTCGACTATCGGCCTTAGCACCCATAGTCTGACCCTATATCTTGAATTTATAACCATTGGTTTGATTGCCTTCAGTGGATAGAATCATAATAATCCCCCCATTAAATATAAATTGCATTTTTAATACAATCCCATTTGTCTTTGACAAATGGATTGCTAAAAGCAGAGCACTACTTGCTATAATTCAAATATAGATCCTACCTAAATAGGTTTCGCAGAATACCAGCTATCTCCAGGTAAGATTAGCCTTTCCAAAAAATTTATTTTTTCCTAAAACTTGCTTAAACTTTATTATTTAAAAGAAATTTATCCTATTAATTAACTAAAATTTAAAATATGACACTATTTTTAATAATCTAAAAAGAAAGGGGGAGTTTTTTTATAATAACATCAGAAATTATAAATTTATCTTTAAATATTTTTGAAATATTTTTTCTAACACTATTCCGATCAGTTTTTAACCAATCAGCAGCTTTAGAAATAGAAGAACATTCTTCTAAGAGTTTATAATCTAATGAATAAATAAAAATTTTTTTAGCATTTTTAGAGATATTCCCATAATTATAATGTTTCTCTCCACTTAATGCTAAGCTTATTGCTTTTTTAGTCTCCTCTGAATGAGTTTGACCAAAAAAAGGATTATTTTCACCTGTAAATTTATCTTTTAAACTTTCACTAATATTAACACGATGACTATCAGATAAAGATCTATCTTTCATAGTTTCACTAATCTTTTCTCGAACTTCTTCTGATCGCGGTTTATTAAATGAATGATGATTTTCACCACTCATTAGTAATTTAGCTTCTGGGGTATGTTCGTAATTTAAAGAACTTCCTGCTTCTGTCATAATATTATATTCAGGACCTAGAGTTTTTAAATAAAAATCCTCTCGAGAAATTAATTTATCATTATCACAAAACTCAAAAATTACAAATTTAAAATTTGATAATGAATGAGCTTTAATAGCTCTTTGAAGTATTATATTAGATCTAGACCCGTCTAAATGTTTATTAAAACGATCAGATAAACTTACTGATGATCCTATATACATTTTATCATCTTTATTACAAATAAATCCATAAATTCCAGATTTATTTCTTATTTCTTTTCTTATTAAATCTTTAGTCTCTTGTAAATGAATTGAACTAAAGTTTTTTTCTAATGCACCTCCTATAAATTTGTTGATTTTTGCCATATTTTTTTTTTTATTAATTTTGAAAGTAAGAATTTCAGCTATTTTATATTGGTTAATTTCTCCTAACGGAGTTTAATAAAGTCTATACTCAATATAGTAATTAAATCCAAATAGGGCCTTGATAACACCTTCTAAGATTTTGCTCAGGTAGATTTACTATATTATATGAGAAATATAATTAAATAAATAAATATATTTATCGATTACTCGATTAAGACTAAGTTTAAGTTATTAATAACAAATAATACGCTAATTTATATTATTTATACCCATATTTTCATATGGGATTAGACTATACCTTCAACTCTATACTAATCTTAGGATTATAATAAAATATTAAATTCCATAATTAGCTAAAACAATAGAGTGCTAGCGTGTTATATTTGATTCACTCTTAATCAAATATCTCTCCTTTCGGATCAGTCGTTACGGGGTTAATAGTAAAGTTCATATAAATATGAAAATTCTTTGTTTTTACTGTTACTACAACTTCCCACGGTATTACCTTGATTATATAATATATAATTTTAGGCTTCACCGTTATGAGCTAGAGCTAATTAAAGATCACTCTTTAATGGAGCGAAAGTTCACTCCCTACCACAGCTCATCCAGTACTATTGCAACAGTAGTTGGTTCGGTCTTACACCTGGCCATGGTAAGATCACCTGGTTTCGGGTCTTATATATAGTACTTTCCTCATAAATTACAAAAAACCGGCCTAAACCAAGCCAAATAATATATGATCGCTTTCACTAAGTATTATTAAAATAATTCTATTCCCTTAAAAAAATGGATAGACTTTTAATTTTTACTTGCACTACCTATAAACTCGCTGACCCATGATGCAAAAGGTACGTCGTCATACTATTTTATTTGTTTCATACTCCGACTGCTTATAAGATTATTGATTCAGGATCTATTTCACCAGTTATCTACTTGCTTTTCAACGTTTCCCTCACGGTACTATTCACTATCGCTCAATGATTCATATTTAGCCTTAGAGGATGGTTCCCCTAATTCAGACAGATTATCTTCCATCTTACTTTTTTTATTTAAATTATGCTTCATCCCTCGGTTAAAGGGTGCATAATTATCTGTTATAATTATCTAAGGTTTCCCTTGGATAAACAGATTATAATTTAATCATTACGGGACTATCACCCTCTTTGGTATATTTCACTTCCAGAAATTTCATTAATCCCAAAAGCATCTATACGATACCAGGGAAGAAATTAATTATTCATAATTAAATTATATATTATAGCCAGCTTTATACCGGCAGGCTTATCTGTTTTCGCTCACCACTACTAGCAGAATCTCAGTTGATTTTTTTTCCTCTTATTACTTAGATGTTTCAGTTCATAAGGTTGTTTATTTATTTAAAAATTTTTGGTTTCCCATAGGATAATCCTAGATTTAGCTAAGCTTGAAATTATTAGCTAGGATATTTGGTATTTATACCTCCTTTATAATCATTGGCTAGTCATCCTCAATTAATCTCTTTATTATCTTGAAAATTATTTTACATATCAATACTGTTATTTTTTTTTTACATTGTTTATTGACCTTTTCTTCTTTATAGCTACTTATTACTAAATAGCCCTACTTATAATAAAGCTGAACCAAATAGTATCTTTCAGAATAGTATCTTTTAGAATATTTTATTATCAAATTATGAATTGCATAGAGGAGACTCAATGAAACAACATTTTAATATATTAATTACTCCTCGGATTAATCTCGTAGAGGGGGACTCTAGTTAAGATTTCCCCGCACATCTACCGGGAGATAAATCTTTCCGGGATGCAAAGTTTATTAAAATAAACTTAACTCGTACCTTTAATATAATTCCAGCGGCCCCTCTTTTCCTTTGAAGGAAAAGGCTCCCTAAAAAATTTATTTTCTTTTCGGGGACCGGGGCCGCTACTACGTGCGCAGATCCTGGGCTTTTCTTTTTTTGTTGGTTCTACCGTTGGTTTATCTAGAAAATTGAAATATTATTACAATAAAATCCCCGGATGGTGAAGGTACTATTTTCTAAGTCTTTCAGATTTGGTATAGGCTTAAAGCCTATGTTCGAGGAAGTTTCTCATCATCTTTCTCCCCGCAAATAGGCGGGGGAGGAAAGCTTTTATTTATCGACATTATCGGTGATAATTAATAATTAGGCCTTCAGTGTTTATAAATTAGTAAATAATTTATAGGTTCAACGTTCTTTATTTATCTAAGAGGAGCCAGTATTACGAAAACTGTTACTATACTAGAATGAACAATAAATAATAAGTGGGCAATTAAAAAACTAACCGGATAAACATAAACAACAAGAATTGATTAAAAGATAGTTTAATACAAATTATTTTTTCATTAAAATGATATTAAATATATAAATGGTTACAAATACGATAATCACAGGTGCAGGTCTAGGATTAGAATTTTTCAATTCATTTGAAATCTATTCGGCTGATGTTTTTCTTTTATCTAGTATAGTTCCTATTAAAGTTTATAGTAATGCAGATACTATGAAACAAGATATAATTAAGGATAATTATAAAAAGGCTGGCATATACAGATGGGTTCATAATCAATCTGAGAATTCCTACGTAGGAAGTTCTGTTAATTTATCAAATCGCTTTAGATTATATTACAATTATGATTTTATTTCTGACAAAAGCAAAAGTAAAAGTATGATTCATGATGCATTAGCTAAATACGGATACTCAAGATTTACTCTTGAAATCCTTGAGTACTGTGATGAGAATAAAGCATTAGAACGTGAGCAGCACTATTTAGATACTTTAAATCCTGTATATAATATCTTGAAAATAGCTGGTTCTTTGTTAGGTTATAAACACTCAGAAGAATCAAAAGCTCTAAGAAGTGAAGCAATGAAAGAAAAAGGTCACCCATTTTTTGGTAAAGCTCACACAGCTGACACTTTAGCTAAAATGCGTAAAGCCAAAACTAGTGAAAATAATCCAAATTTTGGTAAAATCCATACTGCTGAAACTTTAGCTAAATTTCATAAAAAAGTCTTTGTTTATTCATTAGATGAAGCGTTGAAGGAATCAATACTAATTAAATCTTTTGATTCTTGTTCTGATGCAGCAAAATTCTTTAATTGTAGCACACGTGTAATATCATATTACATAGATAAAAACAAATTGTATAAAAATCAATGGATGTTATACTCATCCGAGCAAAAATAAAATTGCCCCCCTTATTCGTGCTATAGGCGTAGGGCTTATATACGCCTTATCCCTAAATATTTAGAATCTCGGCCCGCGGGTGGGGCCGGGACAAACAGTAAAATAACAATTTTCCCTAAACACCCCCCCCGGGTTAAAGAATGAACAATTACGTTTTTTCTTGTATTAATACATTTGATGATCAATTACCTGAACAAATAGTTAACACACTCACCGCTGTTATAGCTTAATGATAAAGCAAGTTACTGTTAATAACTCCATAGAGGTTTGATTCCTCTTAACGGCTCTTCAACCCACCTATATATAGGTATTTACCACATTCTTAGTGATATTCCCCTATTTATAGAAAATTAATTTTTCTTTCTCCCCTTATTCCTGCTCGTATATAAAAACGGACGAAGTGTGTAATCCACCCTATTTTTTTTTTAAGAATCGAACAATCGATAAAAATCAATTATTTTTTCCCTAAAATAATTTTACATATCAATACTGTTATTTATAAAAATAGAATATAATTTTAATAATTTAAATTTTGTATATTCTTGAAAAGTGCTTTAATTTGATTAGAACTATTTATTGAAACACTTTGGGGGGTGTTAGATCGAGATTTTCGATCTAATGTAATGATTATCGGACCTAACATAGCTAGTAATAGAATAAACGATACAAGTATCAAGTATAAAGCATAAGATGAATACATTATAGCACCTATAGCAGTGATTTGTTCGTAATTAACAAAGATATTGTTATAAATAGCATTAAATCCTACATTAAGGTTATTACTTGAAGAGTTAATACCTAATGTTGAGAAGTTTAATTTATCAAATAAGGCTGAAAGAAGATAAACGTTATCTGTTGATTTCAAAATAGAATTAGATAAGATTATATAGCTCAATGAGCTTGCTACTATTATAGCTAATGGAAAGTTTTTGCTATAATCATTACCTATTTCGTGTATTTCTGTTAAACGCACATTTAGCATCATTATTACAAATAAGAATAATATAGCAATAGCTCCTATATATACCATTATATATGCTAATGCTATAAAATTAATCCCTAATAAAATTAAATAACCAGCTAAATTAACAAATACAGCTATTAAAAATAATACACTAATAATGGGTGATCGAGCTGTAATAACTAATATAGCCGATAATACTGAAAGAAATGTTAATAAGTCTAATAATATAGAATTCATTTTAATTAATATTGTAAAAAATAGGTAGATTAATTAATTAATAACCTAAAAATATAAATCCTAGCCTTATATGATATTTTTATCTTTTGCTCTCAGTATATCGTCTTCGCAAGATAGATAAAGAAGTTCCAATGTTTGGAAACTATAATTATATAAGGTCTTATAGATTTTTCTATCGGTATGGTTATTTTTATAAAAATAACTTATATTAATAGTTTTATATAAATTTTAAATTAGATAAAATATAATAAATAACGTATTAATACCCGAGATTAATCTTTCCCCATAAGATTTATTTTTATAAATATAGAAATTACAGTTTTGGTAAGAAAAAAACCTTAAAAAATTTTAATTTAATGTTTAGCAATTTTTTTAATATTAGAAAAAAGACTTGAACAACAAATTAAAAATTTAATTCTTGAAAATATAATCAATTATAAGATTTCATATCAATACTGTTATTATTTAAACGCTATCGGAATATTTTTGAAAAAGAATAGCCACTTCCTTATATACTATAAAATATGTTAGTGTTATAAAATTGATCTTTAGTAAAATTAAATAATTACCCTAAATTAATAAATATTGCTATTAAAAAAAACTCTAATTACAGGGCTAATTCCAGTAATAACAAAAATAACTAATAATACATAAAATTATACAAAAGAAAATATTAAAAATTCAATAAAAAGTTAGGTGTTAAAGTATGATCTAATCATACCGAATAGTTCCAGCTATCTCTCAGTGTTTTTAAGTTAACTTTTTTATCTAAAGAAATTAAAGTTGTAAATAAGAATCAATAATTTCTTAAATAATTTTCCATTCTTAGCGTATTTCAAAATCGTTTGATAATGACAATTAAAAAATTCTTTCGCTTTATTTGCAGAATAAAAAATATAAAATAATGTAGATTTATCACTAAAATAAACATATATAAAGATCTCTTGAATAGTACTTATTTTAGCTTTAGTTTCAGCAGAATGAATTCTATCAAATATTGGGTTATTCTTTTCTAAGAAGGCTTCATTCATTAAAGTTTCCTCAGTATGTATTTACCAAACATAGAATTATTTTTTCTAGACAAAGCAAGACTCAATTTAGCAATAGTTTCCAGTGAATGTTTATGACCTAAAAGACTACCAGCTCTTTTTAAAATATTATATTCAGCCTGAATATAATCTAAAAAATTCTACTCACACAATAGTAATAATTTACGTATTTCTTTTTTATCTATATTCAAAGTATTAATATATTCTATTATAATTAAAGAGAATTCAAAATGACTATAAGTTCCTAAGGCATTACAGATATACATATTTTTATTTCTTTTTAAATAATAAGAAGAATAATATTGAGTAAAGCGCCTAGATAAATTAAAAGTTGAACCCACATAAATTTTACCAAATGATTTATGAATTCACATATAAACGCCTGTACGGTCCTTGTTATCCAATAAAATAAAAATTTTATCTATATTAAAGTTATCATATATTTTTATAGAAATAATAAAATGAATTAGGATAAAATTTATTTGTAGCATATTTTTTTGTTGCATATTTTTTTGTCGTGTATAAAATCCTTTATTATTAAGTATTTTAATTACCCAACACCCCACGAGATTTATATTAATTTAGTTACAATAATTATTTAATCTAACCCTCCGGGGTCGAGGACGGCTGCGGTGGGCGAGGCCCCCGGGCTTAGTAATGTAAAAGAGTGTACTATAATCAAGTAATGTAAGAAGATATACTACAAATGATTAAGAGCTGGGCTTTGCTTTGTCCCACAGTCTTATATATTTATATGTTTCGGGTGTTCACCTTTATATATTTATAATGGTCCCCGGCCCAAACATTATGAAAATAAAGTCCTGCCCCCCGCCAGGACAGCTATATCTTTAAATTAAAGTACAAACCGATATATGCTTTATTCTAAAAGAAAATCGAGCTCTTTTGAGTCTAATATCTATAAAAGGATTTAGGTATTTATGTTATTAATGAGAATTGTGATTCAGGATTGGGATAAAAGTGAATGTTAATAAATCTAATAATATATTATTTATTTTTTTAAGCTCCCTTTTAATTAGAGGTATTGATAAATTGATTATTAAATCAATAATCAAAAAGTATAAATCTTAACCTTATATATATTTCTAAATCTTTTTATTTCCAGTCTATCGGCTTCGTTATAAAAATAAAGATATCATTAAATATGATTAATTATCATGTAAAGTATGATAATTATTATATAAAGTCTTATCTCGGTATGATCATTTTTAAAAAAGTAATCAATATTAATTTTATTAACTTTGATCTTTAATAAACTTAACCCCCTTTTCTCAAAAAGGGATCTCATCCCAGTAGGTACAGACCTTCCAGGGCTGAAGGTTTATTATATAAAAAAAAATCCATTTTTAGTTAATGGTGTATTAATATCCGAGATAAATCTTTTTATTATAAGATTTATTTTTATAAATATAGTCATATATATAATGAGAATGTAAAGACTCTGATAAGATAAAAGCTTACTTAAGTAAAAGACCATGTTTTTTATAAGGAATCCAAAGAATAATGAAGTTGGTAACCTTATTGTGTTATATATTACGTAATGAGAACGCAGAGACTCGAACTCTGATTTGGCAAGATAAAAGCTTGTTACTTTACCAATTAAGTTACATTCCCTTAAAATCAAACTAAGTTATATTAAAAGAAAATTTAAATTACAAAAATACCTAATCTATTCATTTTATGAAAGACTTGAACTTTTTAGTTTAAATAACCTTATCTAAATATTTAATAATAAGATTTATTATAATTAATTATTATAAAATAATAAAAAAAAAAAATAGTGACCTTCAAATTCTGGAGAGATCTCGACGGGGAAAGTGTTTACTTAATATTATTAAATACCTAATTTCAATTATAAATATTAAATAACATTCCCTTATATCAAGGCTAAGTAAATGAATATAATTATCTATTATAAAAAATATAATTGTCTATTATAAAGAATATAATTGTTTATTATAAAGAATAAAATTCTAGTTACAATTTTTTGATTAATTAATTCAAAAAGTAGGGTTAGTGTTCAAGTCTTTTAATATTATTATTTTTTATTACTATAAAGTGTGTCAAACAAATAAGTATTTTATTAAAATAATATTAATATATATTATTAAAATCAATAATAGGTGATTAACATCATTCTGGGAACAAAAAAACTACAAAAAACTATGAATTTATCAATTACTTTATTTTTAATCGGAATTCTCGGTTTTATATTAAACCGTAAAAATATTATTTTATTAATAATTTCTATTGAATTAATGTTATTAGCAGTAACATTTATGATTCTTATTTCATCTTTTGCTTTTGACGACATCTTAGGTGAAATTTATGCTATTTATATTATAGCAATAGCAGGAGCGGAATCTGCAATAGGTTTAGGGATAGTAATAGCTTTTTACAGATTACGTGGTTCAATCCGAATTAAATAATTCTATTCGGATTAAATAATTCTATTTTTTCCCTATCTCTAATACCTGTAGACTTATACAGAATTAAATAAAGTTTACATTGGTTTAACTGTTGATTTATCTAAACGATTAAGTAAATATTTTTTTTCTTCATATTAAAAAAATCAGATTATTATATTTGTAGAGCATTTCTATATCATATTTATTCAGCTTTTTCTTTATCTATTCTTGATTATATTGATATTTTTAATTTATTTAATACATTAGAAACACGTTCATTAATTCTAAAATATAAGCAGTATTATCTCGATTTGATTTTTCGGTAGATGAACTTAACACATATAATATACTTAAATTAGCAGGTTTTTATTAGAATATCAACACATTGAAGAATCACTAGTTAAAATTAGTGAAGCTAAAAAAAGAATGTCTTTTACAAATGAGCATAAAAAGGCTTTAAGTAAAGCTAGAAAAATATAGTTTATCCGATACACATAAAATAAATATGAGTATTGTAAATGGAACTCAAATTAATGTTTTTTCTTCGAATAGAGTTTTATTACTTAATATTTTTTCTCTTCTAGAAAAGTAATTGAACATTTTAATGTTTCTAAGAACATCATTATGAGATATGTTAAAAGTGGTAAATTATTTAAAAATGAATAGATTTTTTCAATAAAAAACAAAAAATGAATAAAAATTTATTTGAATTCTTTTTAAATTAAAAAATTTATTTTCGTATATTAGAGAGTAAGTAATTAATCTATATAATTATTTAAGGATCGGAGGTAGGGAATCTTATATATACAAATTAAGTTTAATTTTTAAATTAAACTATTAAGTTAATTTTTAAATTAAACTATTAAGTTTAATATTAAATTAAACTATTAAAGATAATTTATCTTTACACTATGTTTTATAAATAAAGAGGAATTTTATATATTTTTTATAATGTACTTATCAATTGTTTTAATACCTTTAATAGGTTCAATTTTTGCCGGATTATTTGGAAGAAAATTAGGAGCTCAAGGTAGCCAATTTATTACAACTTTTGGGCTGATTATAACAGCAATTTTATCATTTATAGCTTTTTACGAAGTAGGATTAAATCAATCGCCGTTGTCTATCGAATTGTTTAGCTGGATCGATTCTGAGTATTTATCAGTAAATTGGGGATTTACATTTGATAGCTTAACTGTATCTATGCTTATACCAATTGTATTTATCTCTTCATTAGTTCACATGTACTCAATTTCATATATGGGAGCTGATCCTCACACACAAAGATTTTTTAGTTATTTATCAGCCTTTACTTTTTGTATGTTATTATTAGTATGTGGGGATAACTTATTAGTATTATTTGTAGGTTAAATTTCCCGGCCTAATCAATATTGTAAAATATTGATAAAGTATATCACTGTATGCTGGAATCTCCTGAGAGCCTTAAGTACTTCTTAAAATATTAACGTGTCGATCGATCGTAAAAAAGAAGTAAAAATCTTAATGGATTGGACAATCAGCAGGAAACCAATAAAATTATTAATTATTTTAAGTAGGATCCTCAGAGACTACACGTGATACCCCTTAATTATAAGGGTGAAAATATAGTCCTATCATTAATGAAAATTAATGTAAAGAAATGGGGGTTATAAATTTATTACCTTTTACAAATTTTTGGGTCCATCGAAAATGGGCTTCATTGGCAAGATTTTTTACATTATTATCTATACAAACTCGAAATTATTCATCTAAAGAATTTACTAATCAAAATAATTCTTTAAATGAATTAAATAAAAAACCTTTTAAAAGACCTAAACATAATAAAGATTATAAAGATAATCTAAAATTATCTTCTTTTTTAAAAGAAGCTTTAATAGGATTAATTTTAGGAGATGTATTTGTTTCTAAATATGGACGTTATAAAAATGCTAGATTAGTTTTTGATCAATCAAAAGACAAACATTCAGATTATCTTTATTACTTATATAATTTATTTGAACCTTTTGTAGGTACAGAACCTAAATTAACTAATCGTAAACCTGATTCTAGAACAGGATTAATTTATAATAGTTTAATTTTTAGAACATTTAGTTTACCTTGTTTTAATGAATATCATTTCATGTTTTATCCAAATGGTAAAAAAATTATTCCTTTAAATATAGAAGAACATTTAACAGAAATAGGTTTAGCATTTTGGATTATGGATGATGGAGGTAAAAATACACATGGAGATTTAATACTTCATACAAATAGCTATACTTTAGAAGAAGTAGAATTGTTAATTTCAGTTTTAAATAATAAATTTAATTTATTTTCCAAAATTTATAAAAGAAGTATAAATCAATGGGCTATTTTAATTCCTAAAAAAGAATTACCTAAAGTTAGAAAATTAGTTTCTAATTATATACATTCTTCTATGGAATATAAAATTAAAGAATAAAATATAACTATTTTATTAGCTCTTTTCCCATCTTCTAACACACTTGTGGGAAGGTGTAGGAGTATGTTCTTATTTACTAATTAGTTTTTGGTTTACAAGAATAGCTGCTACTAAATCAGCAATACAAGCTATAGTAACTAATAAAGTAGGTGATTGGGGTATGTCTATAGCTCTTTTTGCAATTATTTTTGTATTTGGAAATTTAGATTTTGCTAATATATTTTCTTTAGCTCCATATATTAATACTGATATTTTAACATTTATTAGTTTATGTTTATTAATAGGTGTTATGGCTAAATCAGCTCAATTAGGATTACATGCTTGGTTACCTACAGCCATGGAGGGTCCTACTCCAGTATCAGCTTTAATTCATAGTGCCACTATGGTAACTGCAGGTATCTTCTTAATGATAAGAACTTCACCATTATTAGAATATAGTAGTACAGCATTAATAGTAATTACATGTTTAGGTTCATTATCAGCATTTGTTTTTGCTTCTATTGGATTAGTACAAAATGATCTTAAACGTATAATCGCTTATTCAACTGCTAGTCAATTAGGATATTTAGGTGCAGTATGTGGTTTAAGTCAATATAATATAGCTTTTTATCACATTATTAATCATGCTTTCTTTAAAGCATTATTATTCTTAGCTGCTGGATCTGTAATTCATGCTATGGCAGATGAACAAGATGTAAGACGAATGGGAGGTTTAGCTAAATTATTACCATTTACTTTTGTTGTAATGTTTATTGCTGCTTTAAGTAATATTGCTTTCCCATTCTTATCAGGTTTCTATTCTAAAGAAATCATTATCTTATCAGGTTATGGACAATATACATTCCAAGGGTCTTTTGCTTATTGGCTAACTACCTTTGCAGCTTTATTTACTTCTATTTATACAACTAGATTGTTATATTTAACTTTCTTTTCTATACCGAATGGTACTAGAAATAACTATGAAAATACACACGAAGCTCCTTTCTTTATGGCAATTCCATTAGGGATACTAGCTGTATTATCAGTAGTTTTTGGTTATTTATCTAAAGATTTATTTATCGGTCTTGGTAGTGATTTTTTTGGGAATGCTATATTTATTCATCCTAACAATATAATTCTTATAGATGCCGAATTTGCAATACCTTTATTTATTAAATTATTGCCATCTATTTTAACAATTTGTGGATTTATCGGTACATTATTATTTTATGAATTTGTACCTAATATCCTAGTTGAAATTAAATTGTCTAAATTAGGTAGAACTTTATACACATTCTTAAATCAAAAATATTTCTTTGATTTAGTTTATTCTCGTCTAATAGCTTTAACTTTAAACTTAGGTTATATCACACATAAAATCATCGATAGAGGTACTTTAGAATTAATTGGACCTACTGGTTTAACTAATTTATTCTCTAATACTAGTAGAAACATAGCATCATTAGATTCTGGTTATATCCCTAACTATGCATTAATGATAATCTTATCTGTTATTACTATGTCAGCATCAGTATTATTCTTAGATGATGCTAGATTACTATTAGTGTTTATATTTACTTTATTCTTTACTACGTCATTTTCAACAAAGACAAACTCCCCCCCTGGATCCACGGGTCCAAGTTTTTGATATTAAAGATATAATTCACTCGTCTTGGCCACCTAGGCAGCGGAGATAAAAAGGTATCTTTAAACTTTATTCTGTAAAAAAAAATTATTTTTTTAGGCCCGCAGGAGCTAGATCAGCTTGCAAGGAAGTATTAATAAACAAAGTTCCTCAAACAAATTAATCTGTAACGATTTTTCTAATTTTATCCCCCCACTTAAGCGGGCTAAGTAGATAATTTAACGAAACAAGTTTATTATTTTTCTTAATTACAAGACCAAAGAATAACCCCAGAGTACTGGAAAAGAAATTATTCAGCTTCCTTCAGGGAGCAGAACTAAAAAGTCAAAGACATATAAATAAAAAATTAATTTGATAATAAATGACCACTTACTAAGTTATACATATTAATAAGACAATAGCTTAACGTAAAGCTTTCTGCTCATAACGGACACGATGGAAGTTCGACTCTTCCTTGTCTTAATAAAATTATAACCTTTATATCAGGACATAAATATATTATTTTATATAATGTAATATACAGAATTTGTATATTATTAAATTCTTTAATTTTTTTTAATCAAATTGAATATATAGTAAAATTAGATCTAAACCATTTAGTCTTTAATAATAAACTTATAGTTTATTATTAAGTAAGTTTATTACTGCTACTATTCAATTATATATTAATTATATTTTTATAATAGATTAAAGTATTTATTTAGTTAAAAATTAAACTCGGATATATTATTTGAGATGGTTAAATAATAACCTTAAATTAAAAACTAATTTTGTTTTTATTATTTTTCATAAAATTTTCTTTATGCCTCTGGCGGATCCCCCCTTTCGTGAAACTTTTAATAAAAAATTTTTTCCTTAGGAAAAAGAACAAATAAATTCTATTAAGAATTATATTATTAAAACAATAATGTAAAAATTGCCTGGACTAAAAATAACTAATTACTCAATAATTAAAGTAGTTCCTTTTGAAATGAAGAAAAAGGGTAAAATGAATAATTAAACTTTTTTAAGTTTAAATTGTTTGGTCTCGGAGGCGGAATAAGTAGTACTACCTTCTAAGTCTTTAGACTTAATATAGGCTATAGCTTATGTTCAAAGGAGAAAAATTCCTTATTATCTCTTGGAAGAGATAATGTATACACATAAAAATTTACCGTACTGGAATTTTAATAAACTTAGTATCGTTCACCATTAATGGACGATATCGTTTTTATTAAGTAGACAAAACTATTTTATAAGAAAAGATAAAAAAATAAAAAAAGATAATAAAAACAATATACTTTTATAAAGAAGTATACCTTATTCATTTATTACTTTTAATAAGATATAATTTTTATAATTATGATTTAATAAAGAAACGTAAGAATAAGGAATATAAAAAGAATAAAAAATATTTTGAAACTTTTAAAAACCCATCCATTTTTAAGTTTAGTTAATAGTTATGTTATAGATTCACCATCTCCTTCAAATATAAGTTATCTATGGAATTATGGAAGTCTTTTAGGTGTTGTTCTAGTAATTCAAATAGCTACAGGAGTAACATTAGCTATGCACTACACTCCACACGTAGATTTAGCATTTATATCTGTTGAACACATTATGCGTGATGTTAATTACGGTTGGATGATAAGATATATGCATGCAAATGGAGCTGCATTCTTCTTTATCTTCGTATATATTCATATGGCTAAAGGATTATATTACGGTTCTTATAAAGCACCAAGAGTAATGTTATGGTCAATAGGTGTAATTATCTTCTTATTATTAATAATTACAGGATTCTTAGGTTTGGAAACTGGCCTAAAATGGTCTAAATATAATAATAATTCTAATCCACGTTTTAATAAATTTAATTCTCAATTCAATAAATTCAATTCTCAATTCAATTCTCAATTTAATATTCATAATAATAATAAAAAAAGATATTATAGTACTTCTAATAATAATGATTCTAAAATATTAAAAGATTTTTTTATAGAAAAAAACATAAAACCTGTTTTTTATTATGAGGATTTATCTTTACAAATAATAAAAGATAAAATTAAAGAAGATACTAAGAATCTTAGTGGTATTTATTTAATTCTTAATAAAGTAACTTTAGATTATTATATAGGATCTGCATCAACAGATAAATTTTATACTCGTTTTTATAGACATTTAATTAATTTTACAGGTAGTAAAATTGTAAAATTAGCTGTTAAAAAGTATGGTTTAGAAAATTTTACTTTTATTATAGTAGAATTATTTCCAGAAAAAGTTAATAAAGAAAATAATAAGAAATTATTAGATTTAGAAGATTTTTATCTTAAATCTTTATTACCTAATTATAATATTTTAACTGAAGCTGGAAATACCTTTGGTTATAAACATACTGAAATAGATCGTATAAAAATGAAAGCAAATTATAGTAATGAATGTAGAGAAACTATAGGTAATTTAAATAAAGATAAAACTTTAAGTGAAGAAACTAAAGCTAAAATAAGAGAAAAAGCTTTAGCTAGATTACCTCAAATATTTACTGAACAAGCTTTAATTAATATGCAAAAAAATTCTAAACCCATTATCTTATATAATAAAGGTAATGGTACAGTATATGGTGAATATAGCAGTATAGTAAATGCAGCTGATAGTTTAAAATGTAATGAAAAAACTATAAGAAAAGCTTTATTAACAGAGAAAAAAATATTATTAAGACGTTGGATAGTAAATTATAAATAAATTTATATTTAAATTATAGTCCCACGAGTGTAAATTTCTATGCAATTTTTAGAAAAAAATAGAAATAAAGTGGAATAACTTGACAGAGTTATTGAAGAAATATAATATTTCTTTGGCAATATTAGTGAAAACGATCAATGGCTACTTGCAGAAGATCGTCGGTTATCTAAATGATCGCGACAGACTGGGTCACTAATGGGTGCCTGAAATGGTGCTTAATGCACAGTCGAAACTTTTGAATAATTAATTCAACAAAATATACGAAATTAAAGTTATTTTGGTTATATATCTTATAGAGATATAATAAGTATGTATGTACTACCTTATGGTCAAATGAGTTTCTGGGGTGAATTTTCTGCCCCAAATGATTTAAATTTTAAAAATATAAACTCAAACATTTTAATTTATAATTCAATTTTAGCTTTTATTGCTCCAAAAACAAAATCAGTGAATAGAATAGGCCCACATGATTATAATGTTCTTTCTATTTTGATTGGATCCTTGTTGGGAGACAGCTATGCTGAAAGACATGGTAATGGTACCAGATTTTGTTTTCAACAAGAACATTTACATAATTCTTATTTATTATGGTTTCATAATTATTTAAACGAATTAGGATATTGTAATAGTACAATACCTAAAATAGCAACAAGATTAGGTAAAAATAGTAAATTAAGATACTTATCTAGATTTAAAACTTATACATTTTCAAGTTTTAATTGGATCCATGAATCTTTTTATAAAGATGGTATAAAAGTAATCCCTGAAAATATAGGTGAATATTTATCACCTTTAGCTTTAGCAGTCTGGATTCAAGATGATGGAGGGAAAGTTTCCTCAGGCTTGAAAATAGCTACAAATAGTTTTACTTATGATGAAGTTAATTTTTTAGCTAAAATATTAAGAGAAAAATATAACTTAAAAATATCTGTTGTTAAAGCTGGAGCTTTAAATCAGTATAATTTATATATTTCTAAATCATCAATGAAAAATTTAGCAGAAATTATTAAACCTTATCTTCATTCTACTATGTATTATAAATTAAATGGCTATATTTAAAATTTAAGTCATAGTTTTATCATTAGTAATCTTGTAATATATGAATAGAAAAGATTATGTTCGATATGATAAAGCGATATCAATGAAAACGGTTAAAGAACAAAGTTTAAGACCGTCGGTTGTTCATACAATCGCTACAGACTGGCTCATTGATAGGTGCCTGAAATGGTGCTTAATGTACAGTCGGGATCTTTATAATATTTAAATAAATATTATCACAAGGCTATCTTACGGTATTTTACCAACCTAACATAATATATTAGGTTAGCATAGTACAGGAATAAATCTGTTTTTTTGGTTAACAAAGATTTATTAAAGATTTGGCTACCGTAATTACAAATTTAATGTCAGCAATACCGTGGATTGGTAATGATTTTGTAGAGTTTCTGTGGGGAGGTTTCAGTGTAGGTAACCCTACTTTAAACCGATTCTTTAGTTTACATTATTTATTACCATTCATATTAGCTGCTTTAGTAATAATGCATCTTATCGCTCAAGTGTAGGGCCTTAATATCTGGTAACAATATTATTAGCATCAAGCTATATGCTGGAATCTCCTTAGAGCCTTAAGTACTAGATGTGATTACATCAGTGAAAATCTTAAGGATTGGACAATCAGCAGGAAACCAATAATTACTTTGTAATTTAGTAGGATCCTCAGAGACTACACGCTTGACATCCTTTATTAAAAGGTGAAGGATGATGATATAGTCCAGTTTAATTTCGAAAGAATTAATTAGTTACTGTTTATAAATAAACCATTTTTTCCTTATGGCATATGACCTTTTTATATAACTGCAGAGCATTATTGGGTTGATTTAACTATAAAAAAAATATTATATTTAATTCTTATATTAATTTTATTTCTACTAAACGTAATTCTATAAGCTTTTTATTTATCTACCTTCTTCTAACAGGAATTTTTTTAAAATCTTTAAATTCTAATTATCTTTTATCTTTTTTTCCAGTAATTGTTTATTCAAATATTGAAACTGAAAAATCAAAAATTTTAGCCTATAATAAAGGCAAAGCTGCAATTTATATGTAAACTCATAAATTAACAAATGAAAGATACATAGGTTCAGCAATTAATTTATCGAAACGAATGTCTTTATATTTTTCTAAAAGATATTTAAGTTGATACAAAAATATGTACATTTGTAATGCATTACTAGATTATGAGTATTCAGTATTTAGTCTAACAATTATTGAGTATATTGAGATTACAAATAAATCAAAAGAAAAAGCACGAAAAATAGTACTTTTACGTGAACAAAATTATTTAGATACTCTTTTGCCTGAATATAATATATTAAAAGAAACTAGTTCTTCTTTAGGTTATAAACACACAGAGGAAACTATAAAAAATTGAAAAAACCAAGATCTGATGAATATAGAACAAATATTAGTGGTTCTAATAATCATTTTTTTGGTAAAACCCATTCCGCTGAATCTAAAACTAAAATTAGTCTTGCAATGGGATCCTCAATTTTTGTTTATTCTTATGAAGGATTTCTAGTAAATACTTTTTGTTCAGTTAGAAAAGCTACTTTAAATTTTAATATTAATAGAACTACTATATTAATTTATGCTAAGAATAGTAAATTATTTAAAAATAAATGGATTTTATCCACATCTGCGAATAATTTTCCAACTGATAGTATAAATTTAAAGGGGAAATAATATATTATTTTATATAGTTAAATCAACGAATGGGTCTCGTCAACCGCTAAACTTTTCCACACTTATACAAGTAATTGGGCAAAAAAAATGAATAAAGCAGAAAGAGAAAAATATGAACTTGATGACTATTTACATCAAATATTAGTAGGGAATATACTCGATGATGTACATATGAAAAAATTTTCCGAAAATTCTAATATAAGAGTTATATTTAGACAAAGTTCAATAAATGCATTTTATTTATTACATTCATATGAATTATTTCAAAAATTTGTAGCTACTCCACCTTCAGTAATTACAATTTTAGATACAAAAATAGAAAGATCTAGATATAATCTTAGTTTTTCTACTTTAGCTCTTCCTTATTTTAATGAATTATATGAATCTTTTTATGAAACTAAAACAAAAAAAATTCCATCTAATATTTCCGATATCTTAACTCCAGTAAGTTTAACTTATTGGATTATAAACGATGGGAGTTTTACTGGAAGTGGATTAAGAATCTCTACAAATTCATTTAGTTCTAATAATTTAGATTTATTAATAAATGTTTTAGAAAAAAATTTTTATCTAAAAGCTTCAAGGAATATTCAATATAAAGATAGATCTCAATATACTTTATATATAACAAAAGCCCAATTACCTCTTTTAAGATTCCTGGTAAAAGATCATATGCATCTTGACATGTTGTACAAACTAGGCTCTAGTTTATAACAAAATCTGCTTCACGAGCACGGATCTAATAACCCATTAGGGATTACTTCAAATGTAGATAGAATTAGATTTCATCCTTACTACTCTTTTAAAGATTTAGTAGGTCTTTTTGTTTTCTTTTTCTTATTTGCATATTTTGTATTCTTTAATCCAAATTTCTTTGGAGAAAGTGATAACTATATCCCAGCAAATCCTTTAGTTACTCCTATCTCAATTGTACCAGAATTCTATCTTTTACCATTCTATGCAATTTTAAGATCAATACCTCATAAATTACTGGGTGTAATAGGGATGGTTGCTGCCATCTTAATTTTATTAGCTACTCCATTCTTGGATACTTCTAGAATTAGATCTATGCAATTTAGACCAATTATGAAATTCTTCTTCTGGTTATTCGTGGCTAACTTCTTAATATTGGGCTGGATCGGAGCTAACCATCCAGAATCACCTCTTGTTGAGATAGGTCAAGTTTCAACTATCTTCTATTTCTCTTACTTCTTAGTAATCTTACCAATAGTAGGAATTATAGAAAACACGTTATTTGATTTAGGTACTAAAACTAAATAAAATAACACCCCCCTTTAATAATTAACATAAAGGTACTTAATAAAATCTTTATGATAATGTTTTTAATTATATGCATTTAAGAATATAATAATCTGTATTGATATTTTCGTGCTACTGCCATATTAATTGTATTTGTAGGATTCATAAATAAAGAATTTATAGGGGTGATTATTTCATCTTTGTAAATTATGACATAATTCATTTTCTCTTACTATTCTTGAATATATAAATATTTTAAATTTATCTACAAAAGAAAAACATAAAATGATTCTGGAACATGAGCAATATTATCTTAATTTGATGTTTTCGGAGGTTAACCCAAATACATATAACATATTTAAAATAACGGGTTCTTACTAGGTTTTACACAATCTGCTGAGACTAAAGTTAAAATAAGCGGAGCCCTGTCCGATGAAAAACATCTTATGTTTGGAAAATTGTATTTACCAGAAACAATAACTAAAATGTTTGGTGAAAATAATTATATGTTTGAAAAAAACATAGCGAAAAAACTATTACTAAAATACGTAAAGCCCTGTCTGGTGATAATTATCATTGAAATATGCTTGGTAAAACTCATTCTGCTGAGTCTAAAGCTAAAATAAGTATTGCTTTGTCTAGTAATAAACATCCTTTATATGGGAAATTATATACAGCTGAAACTAAGACTTAAATAAGTCTTGAACAAGGTACAAAAGTTTTTGTATATGATTCTAACGATTCACTAGTTTCTACTTTTACTTCAGTTAGAAAAGTAGCTGAATCTTTTCAATGTAATCGTAAAACAATATAAATATATATAGATAGTGGAAAATTGTTTAAAAACGAGTTAATCTTATTAATATCCTTAATTTCTAAGAAAGAATAGTAGGGATTATATACTATTATTAATTATAATTAATTTAGAAATTCTTGTATTTTATTTCTAAACACATCCTCAAAACTAAGTATAATTAAAGATAGAGGTATAATTTTTGTTTATAATACTCAAGGTTCATTAGTAAATACTTTTAGTTCAGCTAGAAAAGCTGCTGAACATTTAAAATTTTTACATCTTATTATTGTTAAACATGTGAAAAATAGTAAATTATTTTACCTCCCCCGCAAACTTGCGGGGGGATAAGATAAATGGAGATTATCTATTATTAAAGATACTTTTGTTTATTCTAAGAGGACTTCAGATATTAATTAATTCTACGTTAACAAATATTTGATATTTTCTTTAATTAACAAATAATTATGGACTTTATAGCTAGCTTTCTTTAGCATTGCTAGTCTAACTAAATCCGCAACCACGTTAAAATGGGAAATTTTAGTCTCTTTCAGGGTTATACACATTTGAAGGTTAATTATTTGTACAATCAGTTAACACCCCCTGTAATCGATGGGCTTCTTTTTTATATTAATTTATTAAATACTTAAGTATAAATTTATTTATTATAAGAGTGGATATTTTAGTTCTTACAAGAAAGAAGTTCGATTCCTCTTAATTAAGAATTTTTCTTTTTAAAAAAAAGGGAATTTTCTCTCTAATCTTGAGTTTATATTTTCCTGAATTCCCGCCCCGATAGCTTAGTGGCAAAAGTAGAGGTTTGAAAAACCTTTGACGGTTGTTCGATTCAACCTCAGGGCAAATTTATTTTCCGGGTAAATTGAAAAATCTTAAATTTTACCTCCGATTTTCCTTAAAATATAATTTTTCTAGAAATGTTTAAATAATTTATATTATATTTATCATTAATTACATATTTAATTTTATTAGAATTTTTAAATAAAGATAATTTATACTTATATTATTCAAGTATACCAATATTATCTTTTAAAGGGTTTTTTTAAGATTTAATTAAAACATTTAATAAATAAAGGATTTTTAACAAAAAAAATCATATTGCGACTTTTTTCAATAAATTTTAAAAATATAGGTATTTTATATTTTAATTTATCTATTATTTTTATAATAGTAGGATTATTTTATACTTTTTTAAT
>Ga0153990_1000070_pt1 | contig 22496 bp, 23 predicted proteins | sample TSNC074MetaG_FD_104739 | JGI IMG/M metagenome (GOLD analysis project Ga0153990, IMG submission 104739) | Attine ant fungus gardens microbial communities from North Carolina, USA - TSNC074 MetaG | ecosystem: Host-associated > Fungi > Mycelium > Unclassified | place: USA: North Carolina, Jones...
CTTCATGATCTCTGCTTCGGTCCGAGCGTCCATGTCAGATACCTGCTTTGTAGAGTTGGGAAAACAGGCGCGAGCGGGTCTGTTTCGGAGAACAGAGCACGTAGCTCAGCGCCATCAGCACCAGGGTCAGGCCACCGCCCAGGGCGAGGGTGGCCAGGATGGAGAACCGCTCCTGCGGTTGAATCTCTTGGTACAGCAGCTTGCTCAGGCCCACGCCGATGGCGGTCACCACCACGGCCACCAGCAGATCCTGGTTCCAGTAGCGCTGCAGATTCGGCGCGAAGCGGCCGTGGACGATCATCGGCCAGATCACGAAGGGGATCAGGCGCATGAAGAACCAGGCCAGCGCCGCGCCATAGGCGCCGTAGTGCAGGACCACCAGGATCACGATGGGCACCGAGATGGCCGCCGATACCAGGCTGTACCAGACGTGCAGGCGCAACTTGCCGTAGGCGTACTGCAGGTAGAACTGGAACTGGCTGAGGGCGAGCAGCGCCGAGCCCAGGGCGTACCAGAACAGGATCGGCTCGCTCCAGTGGGAGGAGACCTTGTCGCCGGTCCAGGCAAAGACCAGCGCCTCGCCATGGAAGGCCACCATGGCCGCCAGCGGCAGCAGGATGGCGAAGGCGAAGCGTGCCGCGTTGCGATAGAGCCGCTCCAGTTCGAGCGGCTTGTCCTGGGACACCAGCACCGTCATGCGTGGCAACAGCGCCTGCACCAGCGGATTGGTCAGGGTCACGATGCCGGTGGAGATCAACGCCACCAGGCTGAAGTAGCCGTACTCGGCCAGGGGCAGCGCCTTGGACAGCACCAGCTTGTCGAGCTGCGTCAGGGCGATCCACAGGATCGAGGTAAAGGACATGCTCAGGGCGAAGGGCACGATGGGCTTGACCCGCTGCCAGTCGAAGCCGCTCCACCAGGTGGGGTTGGGCAGCAGCCGATAGGCCTTGAGCGCATAGACCAGCATCTCGAACACGGCGACGAAGGCCTGAAACACGAAGAAGTCCAGCGGCTCCTGGGAAATCCACATCACCAGTACCAGGCCGCCGAAGTAGCGCACGGTGGCGATCAGCACGTTGACCATGTTCAGCCAGCCGTGCAGCTCGACCCCCTGGACGCCGCTCTTGTACAGCGTCGACAGCAGGCGGAAGGCGATCATCAGCCCCATCAGGCCGATGCAGTGGGCCACGGTCTCGGTGGGCAGGCCCTGGACGTTGAGCCAATGCCCCGCCATCCACTCCGAATTCAGCTCGATGGCGACGAAGGCCAGGGTCGCCAGGGGGATGAAGATGAATTCCAGCGAGCGCAGCAGCTGGCCGCGGGTACGCCCCGCGCCGGTCTGACCGCGGCCGTGGGCGACGTCGCGGACCAGGGAGGCGGAAATGCCGACGTCGAGGAGTTGCAGCCAGGTCTGCAGCACGGCGAAGAAGCCGATCAGACCATAGGTTTCGGCACCCAGATGACCGAGATACATCGGCTGGATCAAGATGCCGATCAGCAGCGCATAGGCTTGGCCGGCATAGTTGATCAGGGTGTTGCGCAACACCGACACTTTCGCGGGACTGGTCATGGGAGATAGCGGGCCAGGGTCAGGTTAGAACAGGAGAGGAGTCGCCGGGAAAATCCCAGCTCGGCAGCAGCTGTGCCGGGGTGATGAGTGCCCGCAGGGATTCCATGCTGGTCTTTTTCTGCTGCGCCAGGAGCAGGGTGTCGATCAGCAGGTCCTGGGTCGCCTGCGGCAGGTCCGGATAGAGCGGCACGCAGAGGATGCGGTGACTCAGCTTGCGCGAGACCGGCTTGATCGCCTGGGGCTGCAGGTAATCCAGGGTTTCCAGCGACGGATAGAAGTAGCGGCGCGGATTGATGCCGACGGCGTTCAGCGCCTTCTTGGCGTCCAGCAGACTCGGCTCGTCGCGCAGAGCCACCGGGAAGTAGCTGTAGTTCAGCTGGGTCCCGTAGGTGGGGCGCTGCAGGTCGAAGGCGCCCTGCAGGCGTCTTTCATAGTGCTGACCGATGACGGCGCGGCGGGCCAGGATGTCTTCCAGCTCGTCGAGGATGCACAGCCCCATGGCCGCGGAGACCTCGTTGAGCTTGGCGTTGATGCCGACGCCCTCGATGCGCTCGGCATCGACGATGCCGAAGTTGATCATGCGGCGAACGCGCTCGGCGAGTTCGTCGTCCTCGGTGATGATCGCGCCGCCTTCGATGGTGTGGAACAGCTTGGTGGCGTGGAAGCTGACGGTGGTGATGTCGCCCCACTGCAGTACCGAGCGGCCTTCGAACAGGGTGCCGAAGGCATGGGCGCCGTCGTAGACGACCTTCAGGCCGTGGCGCTGGGCGACCTGCTGCAGGCCGCGGACGTCGCAGGGATTGCCGAACACGTGGGTGGCGACGATGGCCGAGGTGTCAGGCTCGATGGCGGCCTCGACGTTGGCCGGATCCAGGTTCCAGGTTTCCGGGTGGATGTCGGCGAACACCGGCCGGATCCCTTCCCAGTGCAGGGTGCTGGTGGTGGCGACAAAGCTGAACGGCGTGGTGATGGCACTGCCGGTCAGGCCCAGGGCGCGATAGGCGACCTGCAGGGCCAGGGTACCGTTGTTGACCAGGATGATGTTTCTAACGCCCAGATAGTCGCGCAGGCGCTCTTCGAGTTGCGCGTGCAAAGGGCCCTGGTTGGTGATCCAGTTGTTGGCGTAGATCTTGTCGATATACGCCTTGAAGCGTTCCTTATCGCCAAGGTAGGGCTTGGTCACATTGATCATGATCCGGTACCTGCTTATCGAGTCCTTGATACGTGTCGGTTCGGTCAAGCGTGCTCGGCGACCGGGCTGGCCGGTTGCCGGAAGGAGGCGCCGGGCTTGTCCAGGCGTTCCAGAACCGACTCCAGGGCCTCGCGACTGGCATCGTTGTGGAACTGCCAGACCCCGTAGATGCGTCCGGAAAAGGACGCTTCGCTTCCCAGGCGGGGATCCACCGCCAATCCCGAACCCAGGCCGAACAGGTGCAGGCCCTTGAGGCGCTGGCCGTGCTGGTCCAGCGGACTGCCGGCGGCGTCGGAGTCCAGGCCGCCGCGCAGGGTGCGCAGGGTCAGCGGCCGGCCGTCCTGGCAGCGCAGCTCGGGCACTATGGGCTGGTAACCCATGCCCTGGACCAGCAGGGCGGCGCTGTCGAACAGCGTCTGGGCGCTGGCGAGCTGGTCGGCGCTGCCATCCAGCTGCAACGTCCTGACCTTGACCGGGGTGCCGCCGATGCCCTGACCGGCAAGGACCTGGCGACCGATCTCGTGGGCGCGGTAGCGCAGTCCGCCGGAGCGGTTGACCCGCTTGGAAATGGGGCAGATGTCCTGGATCGGGTCGAAGTCGTAGCCGGCGGCCAGGGCTTCGGCGGCGGTCTCGTAGAACAGCCGGATCGGCGAGCGATGGACCAGGGTCAGCTCGCGCAGACCATCGTGGTGCAGGGCGCTGGCCAGGTTGTCCAGGGCGGAGAAGGCACTGTGGGAGCCGCCGACCACGCAGATCGGACCGCCATCCTTGAGGCGCGCCCGATAGCGCTGGCGCAGGGCCTCGGGTTGCAGGCGCAGCAGATTGTCGGAGCTGTCGATCGAGGCGCTCTGGGGCAGTTGCAGGCCCATGGCCTGGATGCTTTCCTCGAAGCTGTGGCGGGTCTGCTGGCCACCCAGGTTGAGGACTAGGCTGGAGGTGCGCACGCGGCGGATGGCACCGGCCTGTTCCAGCCAGACGACATAGCTCGAGCCTTCGCAGGTGACTTCGGTGATGCGGGTCTGGCGCCAGGTGGGGATGCCGTACTGGCGTTCGAGCCAGGGCAGGACCAGGCCGGCGGCCTGCTGGAAGAGCTGGCCGACGATGGGCAGCGCCGGCGCTTCCTGGGAATTCAGCTTGAGGTGGCGAAAGGTCGGCGAGGCCTGCAGCGGGGCCAGGATGGGCGCCAGCAGGGGATCGCGCAGGCAGTCCAGAAAGACGTCGCTGACCGAGTTGGCGATGATCTGATAGTCACCCAGCTTGCCGGCGCCGAGTTCGGTCCCGGCATCGACGATGATGGTGCCGGCCTGGGCCAGTTGCTCGAGGGCGCCACGCTTGATGGCATTGAACAGGAATCCCAGGCCCGCCGGACCGGCGCCGCCAATTAGACATCCTAATGTCGATTCCGATAGATCATTCCTTGCCATCGGGGCATCCTCTCTGTGCGCAATCAGGGCGCAATTAACGTGGTAGAAACTGGCTTTCGCAGTGCCCGGCAGTCAGCAAGAAATTCAAGAGATCGTTTTAATCTTTATTGATTGAGTGACCGTCTGATGAACGTCGGTCAGTACCGGTGCCAGCCATTGCCGGTAATTAATTCGAAAGTATCGGCGCCGGGTGTACAGCAACTTGCTCACGGCCATCTGCCGAAGACTTTTCGATCTTTACCCGCTGATTCCGGCCACACTGCGTGCCGCCTTAAGAGTGCTGAAGTTCGTTTGGCTGGGCAGCCACTCGCCCGCCTGTTGCAGGCAAGACTGAAGTGGCATGAGCGAAAAGAGTTAAGTCCAGTTCAGGTGACATCCATGTAGTCCTGCAGGTGCTCGCTGGCACGGTGATCGTCCCCTGCTGTCCAGTGCCTGGGCATGGCTACCGCACAGGTTTGCCGTGTCTTGGGTGGTAACCGGTCCGGTCGGGACATGGCTACCGCACGGGTTTGCACCTGGACGGGATGAACAGAGGGTTATTTACCGATATCAAGACCTGACAACGCAGAAAACAGGAACTTGAAAAGCCATCGGCGAGACGCAGAGGAGGGGAGGTAATGCTGTCTTCCCTGACCTGTACGGCAGCAGGTTCAGCGCGCAATCCCAGCGCTACTTCGAACCTGGGGCAATGATTGTCAAAAGGGTTTGGACTGTCAACGCGAGGTCCGAACGGCAAATCCGGCCAGCGAGACGACTATTAATGCCGTTGATCCGGGTGAATCGGCGGCCAAATGAGGTGTGCTTGGCAAAAAAACGGCCGAGGCCGAAGCTTTTGGTGAAGGGAGTCGCAAAGCCTCTGCCAGGCAAGGCAATAAATGTGACGAATATTTTGGCGATTGGTTAACAGAACCCAAGGGGCTAGTAGACGGCCGGCGAGCGGAAATAAATCAGCTTTTCGCTATTTAGTATTGCTAATGTTTTCCACCGGCTTACCAGCCTGCCAGGACGGCGGGAAGCTCGCTCAAGCTGCGGACCTCCGCATCCGGTTGGCCAGGCCCCTGCCAGGGATGCTGCAGGGGATTGAACCAGACGGCGCGAATGCCGGCGCGCTGGGCGCCCTGGACGTCATCCACGGGGTTATCGCCCACGTGCACGGTGGCTTCGGCGGGAATGCCGGTGAGGCGCAGCGCTTCGCGAAAGGGCGTGGGATCGGGTTTGCCGACGCCCAGCTGCTCGGCATTCAGGGCGAAGCGGAAATAGTCGGCCAGGCCGATGGTCTGGACGTCCGCATTGCCATTGGTCAGCACCCCCAGGGTGTAGCGATCGGCCAGCTGCTCCAGGGTGGGATGGACGTCGTCGAACAGGGTGACCTGCTGGCGGGCGGCCAGATAGACCGCGAAGCCGGCTTCGGCCAGCTGCGCCGCCTCGGGTTCGCCATAGCCGGCATCGAGCAGCGCCTGATGGATGACCCGGCGGCGCAGCTCGCTGACGCGGTGCCTGAGACCGGCGTCCTCTTGCAGCAGGCGATCGCGAATCGCCCAGAGGTGCTCGACCGGCACGCTGCCCAGCCGCGGCGCGGAGGCGGCGAACCAGTCACGCAGCAGGGCTTCGGCGGAGTGGATGACCGGGGCGATTTCCCAGAGGGTGTCGTCGAGGTCGAAGGTCACGAGGCGAATCGTCATCGGCTGGCCTTGCGCTTGGCGCGGGGGTGCGCCTTGTCATAGACCTCGGCGAGCTGGCCGAAGTCCAGGTGGGTGTAGATCTGGGTGGTGGCGATGTCGGCGTGGCCGAGCAGCTCCTGGACCGCGCGCAGATCGCCGGAGGCACTGAGCATGTGGCTGGCGAAGCTGTGCCTGAGCATGTGCGGATGCAGGTGCTGGCCCAGCTCGCGCACGCCGGCCTCGCGCACCCGCAGCTGTACCGCGCGGGGCGTCAGGCGCAGACCGCGCTGGCCGATGAACAGGGCGTCGTCACGCGGTGCGGCCTGGAGCCGGACCTTGAGCCAGGTCTCCAGGGCGTCGCGGGCCTTGCTGCCGATGGGCAGCACCCGCTCCTTGTTGCCCTTGCCGCGCACCTGGACCAGGCCCTGGGCCAGGTCCACATCCGCCAGATCTAGCCCCACCAGCTCGGACAGCCGCAGCCCGGAGCTGTAGAACAGCTCCAGCAGGGCCTGGTCGCGCAGGGCGAGGAAGTCGTCCTCCACGGCGCCGTCGAGCAGCTGCATGGAGCGGTCGACATCGAGCACCTTGGGCAGAGCCTTCTGCGCCTTGGGCGGCGAGAGGCCGTGGGCCGGGTCCTGGCTGCAGTGGCCTTCGCGGATCAGATAGAGATAGAAGCCGCGGCAGGCCGACAGCAGCCGCGCCAGGCTGCGACTGGAGGCGCCGGCCCGGTGCAGCTGGGCGATCAGGGCGCGCAGGCGCCGACTGTCCAGGCCGCCCCAGTCGCTCAGGCCTTCGGCTTCGGCGAAGCTCAGCAGCTTGCGCAGGTCGCGCCGGTAGCCGTCGAGGGTGTGGGGCGAAACCTGGCGTTCCAGGCGCAGATGATCGAGATAGGCATCGAGCTGGACCTGCATGCTCCGCTCCCGGGCTCAGCGCACCGTACGCAAGGGGACGGGAAAGCGCGGCAGGACCCGCGCCAGGACTTCCGCCACATGGCTGAGGAACAGGGTGCCCAGGCTGCTGCGATAGTGCTGGGGATCGGGGCTGCCGATCGCCAGGACGCCATGCAGGCCCTGGTGGGAGAGGGCGGCGACGGCGGCGGAGCCGACCTCTTCCTTGGCCGAGTCACCGAACAGGAAGGCCAGTTCGTGGGCGCGCAGGACGCCGCTGGTGGTCTTCTCGCCGCCCAGCAGGCCACCGATCACCTTTTGCGCCTCGGCGGGGGTGACGCTGCGGCCGACCGGCAGGGGATGCTCGTGGAACAGGATGAGGCCGACGTAGGGCACCTTGAATTCATGACGCAGGCTGTCTTCGACGGTGCCTATCACCTCTTCGAGGCTGTTGGCGTCGAGCAGGCCGATGATCAGCCGGCGGGTCTTGTCGAACAGCCGGTCGTTGTCCCGCGCCACGTCCATCAGGTGGGTCAGGCGATGGCGCATCTCGCCGTTGCGATCGCGCAAGAGACCGAGTTGCCGTTCGACCAGGGAGATGGCGGTACCCCGCTGATGGGGCACGCGCATCTCCGCCAGCAGCTCTTCGCGATCGGCGAAGAAGTGCGGATGGTCCAGCAGCCAGTCGGCGACCTGGTCCGCGGTCAGTTCGGGGGTGTCGCTCATACTCTTACCTGGCCTTCGTAGACACGGGTGGCCGGACCGGTCATGAGCACCGATTGACCGACGCCGTCCCACTCGATGTTGAGCAGGCCGCCCGGCAATTCGATGCTCACCGGCGATTTCAGCCAGCCCTGGCGGATACCGGCTACCGCGGCGGCGCAGGCACCGGTGCCGCAGGCGCGGGTTTCGCCGACACCGCGTTCCCAGACCCGCAGGCGGGCGCGCTGGGCGTCGATGACCTGCAGGAAACCGATATTGGCCTTTTGCGGAAAGCGCGGATGGCATTCCAGCTTGGGCCCGAGGGTCAGTACTGGTGCCTGGTCGACGTCGGCGACCCGCAGCACGCCGTGGGGATTGCCCATGGAGACCACCGCCAGCTCGACCGTCTCGCCCTCGACCTGGACGGCATGACTCAGGGTCTCCGTCTCGGCGATGAAGGGGATCTCGGCCGCCTGCAGGCGTGGTGCGCCCATGTCGACGCGGACCTGACCGTCGCCCTTGAGCAGCAGCTCGATGATGCCGCCCTTGGTCTCGACGCGGATCTGCTTCTTGACCGTCAGGCGCTTGTCGAAGACGAAGCGGGCGAAGCAGCGGGCACCGTTGCCGCACTGTTCGACCTCGGAGCCATCGGCGTTGAAGATGCGATAGCGAAAGTCCACGTCCGGGGTGCTGGGGGTCTCGACGATCAGCAGCTGATCGAAGCCGATGCCGGTCTTGCGGTCACCCCACAGACGGACGTGCTTGGGCTGGATGTGCGCGTGCTGGCTGATCAGGTCGAGGACCATGAAGTCGTTGCCCAGACCGTGCATCTTGGTGAAGCGCAGTTGCATGGAACTCCCCTCAGGCCGGCAGCCGGCTCTCGCCCGCGAAGAGTTCTTCCAGCGTCTCGCGCCGACGGACCAGGTGCGCCTGGTCGCCATCCACCATCACCTCGGCGGCACGGCCACGGGTGTTGTAGTTGGAACTCATGGTGAAGCCATAGGCCCCGGCGGAGCGGATGACCAGCAGATCGCCTTCGGCCAGGACCAGCTCGCGGTCCTTGGCGAGGAAGTCGCCGGTCTCGCAGATGGGGCCGACCAGGTCGTAGCGGCGGGCATCGCCCTGGCGCGCGGTCACCGGCTCCACCGCCATCCAGGCCTGGTACAGCGCCGGACGGATCAGGTCGTTCATCGCCGCATCGACGATGGCGAAGTCCTTGTGGGCGGTGTGCTTGAGGTATTCCACGCGGGTCAGCAGGACACCGGCGTTGGCCACGATGAAGCGGCCGGGTTCGAACACCAGGGTAAGGTTGCGCCCGGCGATGCGCTCGCGGATGGCCTGGATGTAGTCGCCGGCCAGCGGCGGCTGCTCGTCGCGATAACGCACGCCCAGGCCGCCACCGAGGTCCAGATGGCGCAGGACGATACCGCGCTCGGCGAGGCGGTCGATCAGCGCCAGCAGGCGGTCGAGGGCGTCGAGGAAGGGCGGCAGGGTGGTGAGCTGGGAGCCGATGTGGCAGTCCACCCCGAGGATGTCCAGGTTGGGCAGTTCGGCGGCGCGGGCGTAGACCGCCTCGGCGTCGGCGATGTCGATGCCAAACTTGTTTTCCTTGAGGCCGGTGGAGATGTAGGGATGGGTCCCGGCGTCGACGTCGGGATTGACCCGCAGCGAGATCGGCGCGACCACACCCAGCTCCGCGGCCACCTGTTGCAGCCGTTCCAGCTCGTCGGTGGATTCGACGTTGAAGCAGTGCACGCCCACTTCCAGGGCACGGCGCATGTCGTCACGGGTCTTGCCGACCCCGGAGAACACCACCCGGTGCGGATCGCCACCGGCGGCCAGGACGCGCTCCAGTTCACCACGGGAAACGATGTCGAAGCCGGCGCCGAGACGGGCCAGGACGTTGAGCACGCCGAGGTTGGAGTTGGCCTTGACGGCAAAGCAGACCAGGTGCGGCAGACCGGCCAGCGCATCGGTATAGGCGCGGTACTGGCCCTCGATGTGCGCTCGCGAGTAGACGTAGGCGGGGGTGCCGAATTCCTGCGCCACGGCGCTCAGGGCTACCCCTTCCGCATGCAGTTCACCTGCACGGACAGCGAAGACTTCCATGGTGGCTCCTTAGAACACGTCGTGGCGGTGTTCTTTGGCGGCTTTCTGGTCGTCGGGCAGGTACAGCGGGCCTTTCTGACCGCAGCCGGCCAGCAGGCAGGCGCAGGCGATGAAGAGAAGAGACAGGCGCTTCATGACGCTAAACCTTTATTCAGGCGAATATTGCCCGGAGTATAACGGGGTTGAACGACTCTTTGACACGCCCGGATGGCTGAAGCGCAGCTGCCGGCCGCCGTCGCGACTGGACGTCATCTGGGCGGCCCGCTACCGTGCGGCGATTCTTTCCCTTCTTTCGAGGATCGTCATGAGCCGGCTCAGCGAAGCGCAATTCCATCACCTCGTCGACCAGACCCAGCGTCAGGTCGAGGACGCCTATGACGACAGCGGTCTGGACCTCGATCTGGAAAATGCCGGTGGCGTGCTGACGATCAAGTTCGACAACGGCAGCCAGGTCATTCTCAGCCGCCAGCCCCCGCTGGTGCAGCTCTGGGTGGCCGCGCGCTCGGGTGGCTATCACTTCGACTGGGATGGCCAGAACTGGATCTGCGACACCTCGTCCGAAACCCTCGGCGCGCTGCTGGTACGGGTGACCCTGGAGCAGACCGGCGAGAGCGTGGCCCTGCCGGGGCTGTAACGACCTGCGGTCGGTGCGGCTTGACCGCTGCCGAGACCCCTGTGCTAGCGTGACCTGACGGCGCCTTTCGAGCGCCGTTTTCTTTTGCCGCCTCAGGCGGCTTCCCGCTGGGCGCCTGCCGCCCGTCATCCCCGGTGGTCCGGCCGCCTCCCGCGGCGGGGATCGCACCGTCTCGTCCTCCAGGAGTCCGCCATGCGCCACGCATCGCCCATTACCGTTTCCGCCGTCGACCTGCCCCGTCTCGAACGCCTGCTCGATGCCCTGCCCGAATTCGGCCCCGTGGCCGAGGCCCTGGACGAGGAACTGGCCCAGGCCCGGGTGGTGGCGCCCGAGGAGATCGGCGCGGTGGTGACCATGAATTCGCGCGTACGCTGCCGCGAGACCGATACCGGCAAGGAGTACCAGGTGGTGCTGGTCTATCCGGAGGACGCCGGTGGCGAGGGGCGGGTTTCGGTGCTGGCGCCGGCCGGCAGCGCGCTGCTCGGAGCCACGCCCGGCGAGCACCTGAGCTGGCCGGTGCCGGGTGGCAAGGAGCAGCAGGTGGAGCTGCTGGCGCTGGAGCCGGCCGAGGCCTAGTCGTCCGCGATCTCGGGCAGGTCCGGCAGGGCTCGCAACAGGCGCTCGTAGTGGGCGCCGTCGAAGGGGCGGTCGGCGTCGAGCATGGCAGCGATCTCGCAGGACAGCGCCTGGGCCATCAACAGCACCGCTTCCTCGCGGTCATAGCCGACCAGGGTCAACTTGTTGAGTACGGCCTGCACATAGCTCGGCTCGCCGGCGGCGAGCTGATTCTCCACCGCTTCGATTAGATGCGAGGAGACAAAGGATTCTTCGTCATCGGCGTGGTCAATCATGTCTGGATACCTTTTGTTACAGTGCGACCCCTGATGCCGGCCTGGAGTCTTCTCGATGATCACCTGCTATCGCCTGTCCGCCGACGAGCTGGTCGCCCAGCCCCTGTCGCCGGGAGACCCGCTGCCCGCGGATCTGCTCTGGGTCGATCTGCTCGACCCCAGCGAGGCAGAGGAACGCTATCTCGAACAGGCGCTGGCGATGGACATCCCCACCCGGGAAGAAATCGCCGAGATCGAGGAATCCTCGCGACTCTATCAGACCGACCAGGCCCTGCACCTGACCACCACGGTGGTCAGCGGCTTCAGTGAGCATCAGCCGCAGGCCTCGGTGGTCAATTTCGTGCTGACCCCCGACTGGCTGGTGACGGTGCGCTACGCCGAGCTGGCCGCCTTCAAGGCCTTTCTGGGCAAGGCCCAGCAGCAGGCACGGCAGCACTGTCGCAGCGACGTCATCTTCGCCTCGCTGCTGGACAGCCTGGTGGACCGCGTGGCCGACATCCTCGAATCGGTGCAGGCGCACCTCAATCGCCTGGCCAAGGCGGTGTTTCGCGAACCCCTGGATCCGCAACAGGAAAAGCAGCAGCCCAAGACCGACCTGCAATCCATCGTCAAGCAACTGGGCCGCAGCAACCAGCTGCTGGCGCAGCTCAGCGAGAGCCTGCTGGGCATCAATCGCATCGTCTCCTACCTGCGCCGGGCGGGGGCGACCTGGATCTCCGGCACGGCCAAGACCTGGTTCAAGACGCTGGAACGCGACGTCCGCTCGCTGAGCGACTACCAGGCCAAGATGAACGGCGAGATCGGCTTCCTGCTCGACGCCACCCTGGGCCTGATCAGCGTGGAGCAGAACAACATCGTCAAGGTGTTCACCATCGCCTCGGTGCTGTTCCTGCCGCCGACCCTGGTGGGCACCATCTACGGCATGAACTTCAAGGTCATGCCGGAGCTGGACTGGCATTTCGGCTATCCGCTGGCGCTGGGCGCCATGGTGGTCTCGGCGCTGATTCCCTATGCCTGGTTCAAATTTCGCCGCTGGCTGTAGCCGGCGGCATCCATCGCACCTCGAGGAGGCAAAGCTATGCGTATCGGATTCATCGGCCTGGGCGGCATGGGCCAGGGCATGGCCGCCAATCTGCTCAAGGCCGGTCATGAGGTGGTGGTCTGGAATCGCTCCCCGGAGCCGGTGCAGGGCCTGGTCGCCCAGGGCGCCCGCGCGGCGGCGTCGCCCGCGGAGGCCTTCGAGACCGAGGTGGTCTTCAGCATCCTGGCCAATGACGCCGCTACCCGCGAAGTGATCCTCGACAGCGGCGCCCTGCAGCGGGCGCAGGCCGGGCTGGTCCACGTCAGCATGGCCACCCTGTCGGTGGCCCTGGTCGACGAACTGGCCGCGCGCCATGCCGAGGCCGGCGTGGACTACGTGGCGGCGCCGGTGTTCGGGCGCACCGACGTGGCCGCCAGTGGCCAGCTCAACATCGTGGTGGCAGGGGATCCCGAGGCGATCGCGCGGGTCCAGCCACTGCTCGATGTGCTGGGGCGCAAGACCTGGCCGGTGGGCGCGGAGCCGCGGCAGGCCAATGTGGTCAAGATCGCCGGCAACTTCATGATCGCCAGTGCCATCGAGACCATGGGCGAGAGCACCGCCCTGGCGCGCAGCTATGGCGTGGAGCCCGCGGCACTCTTGGAGATCCTCACCAGCACCCTGTTCGCCGCGCCGGTGTACCAGAATTACGGGCGCCTGCTGACCGAGCGAAAGTTCTCGCCGGCGGCCTTCAAGCTCAGCCTGGGACTCAAGGACGTCGGCCTGGCCCTGGCGGCCGGTCAGGAGAAGGCGGTACCGCTACCCTTCGCCAGCGTCCTGAGGGACAACCTGCTGGAGGCCGTCGCCCAGGGCGAAGGCGATCTGGACTGGATCGCGCTGGGGCAGCGGTCGCACAAGAAGGCCGGCCTCGACTGAGAGCCCGCTCAAAGTCTGCTGCGCGTCGGCCAAACTACGTTGAAAAGGCCTTCGGAATGCTCATTTACCACTCGTAAACTCCGCTTCCTCAGGCCTTTTCGCGGGGCCGCCTAGGCCTTGTTTGGCTCTAGCTCGCGAGCCTTTGAATAGGCTCTCGCGGCTACTTGCAGGCGGTGCCCAGCGCCGCCAGCGACAGCGGGTAGAATTGCAGGTTGTAGCCCGAGGTCTTGGCCTGGCTGCAGCGCTTGGTGCTGTAGAGGCCGTAGTCGATGATCATCACCGGCTTCTTCTGGGTGCGGAAGTAGCTGTAGGCGTTGCACTCGGCGTAGTCGTAGCAACTCTCGTTGAGGGCGAAGTCGAACTTGGTGTAGAGGCTCGGCACCAGGTCCACGGCGTTCTTCAGGCCCACCAGCAGACTGCGCTTGTGCGCCTCGTCGGCCAGCCAGTTGAGGAAATCCAGCTGCTGGGCCCGGGTCAGCTTGAGGCCGTTGGGGTTACTGAAGCCATCGACGTTGTCCGGGTCCACCCCCTGGCAGCCCTTCTGCACGGCCAGGTCCAGCCGCTTGGCCAGCAGCATGCGGACGTCGGCGCGACGGATGTCCAGCCAGCGCTCGCCCGGCCAAGCGTCCAGCGCCTTGCCCAGGGCGGCCTTGGGATAGAGGGCGGCGTCGGGCCGCCAGTCTTCCCAGGTGCCGGCACTGAAGTAGCAGATCACCGTCTTCCCATTGCCCTTCAGATTGGCGATCACCGCCTTGCTGGTGTCATAGAGATCGATGTCGTAGAGGGTGCGATTGGGCTTTTGCAGCACGCCGTTCAGCTGGACATGCCAGGTGAGCGTCTGTGGCAGCGGCGGCGGCAGGGCGGCCTGGCTGGAAGCCGCGGCGAACATTCCGCAAAGCAGGAGGGAACAGGCTGAAAGGCGCATGAGACTTGACTCGAACGGCTGGTCAAGCCTCCAGTATCGGCTGCCGGGTCTCCTTCCTGAGCACCAGTCGTCGTACCTATCAACGGCTGGTCGGCGCTCGTTCGACCGGCTTTCAGGCCTCCTGCGCGGAGACCCCTGGCCTAGAGCCCTTGCCGTCGGACCAGGCGCCTGCGGGGCGGTGGAAGGAACCCTTGCGCCCTTTGGCGCGGCCGATGAGCGGCAGGGGTGGGGTCTTCGGCCGGCGGCGTTCTCGCCCGCCCGCGGAGGGGTAGGCGAGAAGCGCAGCGGCGGGCGCTAGCGCTGGGCCAGCAGCGCGCGGCCGCGCTGCACGGCGGCGCGGACCTGGGCCGGGGCGGTACCGCCAATGTGGTCGCGGGCGTTGACCGAGCCTTCCAGGGTCAGGACGGCGAAGACGTCCTGCTCGATCTGGTCGCTGAAGCGCCGCAGTTCGTCCAGGCTCATCTCGGCCAGGTCCTTGCCGCTGTCCACGCCGTACTTGACCGCATGGCCGACGATCTCGTGGCAGTCGCGGAAGGGCAGGCCCTTGCGCACCAGGTAGTCGGCGAGGTCGGTGGCGGTGGAGAAGCCGCGGCGGGCCGCCTCGCGCATGATCTCGCGCTTGGGCTTGATGGCCGGGACCATGTCGGCGAAGGCGCGCAGGGAGTCGCGCAGGGTATCGGCGGCGTCGAACAGCGGTTCCTTGTCTTCCTGGTTGTCCTTGTTGTAGGCCAGCGGCTGGCCCTTCATCAGGGTCAGCAGGCCGGTGAGGGCGCCGAACACCCGGCCGGTCTTGCCGCGCACCAGCTCGGGCACGTCGGGGTTCTTCTTCTGCGGCATGATCGAGGAGCCGGTGCAGAAGCGATCGGGCAGGTCGATGAACTGGAACTGGGCGCTGGTCCAGAGCACCAGCTCTTCGGAGAAGCGCGACAGGTGCATCATCGCCAGGGAGGCCGCGGCGCAGAATTCGATGGCGAAGTCGCGATCCGAGACGCCGTCCAGGGAGTTGCCGCCGATGGCCTCGAAGCCCAGCAGCTCGCAGGTGACCTGGCGCTGGATGGGGTAGGTGGTGCCGGCCAGCGCCGCGCTGCCCAGGGGCATGCGATTGACGCGCTTGCGGCAGTCGACCAGGCGCTCGTGGTCGCGGGAGAGCATCTCGAACCAGGCCAGCAGGTGGTGGCCGAAGGTCACGGGTTGCGCGGTCTGCAGGTGGGTGAAGCCGGGCATGATGGTGTCGGCTTCGGTCTCGGCCAGTTGCAGCAGGCCTGCCTGCAGGCGGTCGAGCTCTGCGAGGATGGCGTCGATCTCGTCGCGCAGCCAAAGGCGGATGTCGGTGGCCACCTGGTCATTGCGGCTGCGACCGGTGTGCAGCTTCTTGCCGACCACGCCCAGGCGCTCGGTCAGGCGCGCCTCGATGTTCATGTGCACGTCTTCCAGGTCGACGCGCCACTCGAAGGTGCCGGCCTCGATCTCGCCACGGATCTCGTCCAGTCCGGCGACGATGGCATCGCGCTCGGCTTCGCTGAGCACTCCGGCCTGGGTCAGCATGCGGGCATGGGCCTGGCTGCCGAGGATGTCGTGGCGGTAGAGACGCTTGTCGAAGTCCACCGAGGCGGTGAAGCGGGCGACGAAGGCGTCGACGGGTTCGCTGAAGCGTCCGCCCCAGGACTGGTTGGTTTTTTCGCTGCTCATGGATCGGCCTGCTGCTGGGCTTGTCGGTAAGGAAAGGAGGGAGCCGATGATAGCAGTCCTGAGCGGGTGCCGGCCCGATTCAACGGAGCCGACTTGCCGACGAGTGGTATCTGACCCACACTGCCTCCATGATACTCGAACGCCGCAAAACCCCCCGACCGGTCAAGGTCGACGACTTCTTCGTCCCGGCGCTCTGCGAACCGGAGGCCCTGCTCGTGCTGGTGGTGCTGGCCGAGCTGCTGGTGCTGGTCCTGGTGCTGGCAGAACCCTTCACCCTGCAGTTCAACTGGATCCGCCTGGCGCTGGTGTCGCTGTTCGTGCAGTGGATCGTGCTGCTGTCGGCGGCGCTGCTCTGTCGCCTGCGGCCCTGGCTGGCACGCCATAGACCGGTGGTGGCGGGCGGTTTCTGCTGCGCCATCGTGGTGGCCCTGACCCTGCTCTGCACCCTGGTGGCCGACTGGCTGCAGCTGGCCGGACCGCTGCAGCGGGTCGGCGAGGTGCGGCTGTACATGAGGCACGCGCTGATCGCCCTGATCATGTCCATGCTGCTGCTGCGCTACTTCTGGCTGCAAAGCCAGTGGCGCCGCCAGCAGCAGGCCGAATTGCAGGCGCGCATCGAGTCGCTGCAGGCGCGCATCCGCCCGCATTTCCTGTTCAACAGCCTGAACAGTATCGCCAGCCTGGTCGCCCTGGACGCCGACAAGGCCGAGCGCGCGGTGCTGGACCTGTCGGCGCTGTTCCGCGCCAGCCTCGCCCAGCCCGGCACCAAGGTGCGCTGGGTCGAGGAGCTGGAGCTCTCGCGGCGCTATCTGGAGATCGAACGCCTGCGCCTGGGCGATCGCCTGCAGTTGCAGTGGGACGTGGACGGGGTGCCGGCGGATCTGCCGATTCCCCAGCTGACGCTGCAGCCGCTGCTGGAAAACGCCCTGATCTATGGTGTGGCGCCGCGCATCGAAGGGGGCCTGGTCACCATCTTCGCCACCTACCGGGAGGGGGTGTTCGAGCTGGTCATCAGCAACCCCTATGACCCCGAGGTGGAGCAGCAGCCACGCCCACCCAAGGGCACCCGTCAAGCTTTAAGCAATATCGAGGCGCGATTGACGGCACTTTTCGGACCAGCTGCGAGTCTCAAAATCGAACGCCGCGACCAGCGGCATACAACGTCTCTTCGCTATCCATGCGAGCGACTCATGCGGGAAGCCTGAGCTTATGAATGTCCTGATCGTCGATGACGAACCCTTGGCGCGCGAGCGTCTGGCCCGTCTGGTGGGGCAACTGGACGGTTACACCGCCCTGGAGCCAACAGCCACCAACGGTGAGGAAGCCCTCGCTTTGGTTGAAAACCTCAAGCCCGATATCGTCCTGCTCGACATCCGCATGCCGGGTCTGGACGGTCTGCAGGTGGCCGCGCGTCTCTGCGAGCGCGAATCGCCGCCCGCGGTGATCTTCGTGACCGCCCACGACGAATACGCGCTCGACGCCTTCCAGGTCAGCGCCGTGGGCTATCTGGTCAAGCCGGTGCGGCAGGAGGACCTGGCCGCTGCCCTGAGCAAGGCCCAGCGACCCAACCGGATGCAGCTGGCCGCCCTGACCAAGCCGCCGGCCAGCGGTGGCCCTGGCCCGCGCAGCCATATCAGCGCCCGGACCCGCAAGGGCATCGAGCTGATCCCCCTGGATGACGTGGTCTATTTCATCGCCGACCACAAGTACGTGACCCTGAGACACTCTGGCGGCGAAGTACTGCTGGATGAACCGCTCAAGGCGCTGGAAGACGAATTCGGTGAGCGCTTCGTGCGCATCCACCGCAATGCGCTGGTCTCCCGCGAGCGCATCGAGCGCCTGCAGCGCACGCCCCTGGGCCACTTCCAGCTGTTCCTCAAGGGCATGAACGGCGACGCCCTGACCGTCAGTCGCCGTCATGTGGCCGGTGTGCGCCGCCTGATGCACAGCATCTGACGTCGCTCGCGGGTTGGCGACCGGCGCGCAGCGGGGGAGGGGCGCCGGTCGACCTGCTATCATGGCCGGCAATCTGACGTGCCGGTAATGTCCATGCTCCGCGAAATCCGTATCGCCACGCGCCAGAGTGCCCTGGCACTCTGGCAAGCCGACTATGTGAAAGCCCGCCTCGAAGCGGCCCACCCGGGTTTGCGGGTGAGTCTGCTGCCCATGACCAGTCGCGGCGACAAGCTGCTCGACGCGCCCCTGGCCAAGATCGGCGGCAAGGGTCTGTTCGTCAAGGAACTGGAAAACGCCCTGCTCGACGGCAGCGCCGACATCGCTGTGCACTCCATGAAGGACGTGCCCATGGAATTCCCCGCAGGTCTCGGGCTTTATGCCATCTGCGAGCGAGAAGACCCGCGCGATGCCTTCGTCTCCAATCGCCATTCCGGTCTTGCCGAATTGCCCCAGGGCAGTGTGGTGGGCACCTCCAGTCTAAGGCGTCAGGCCCAGTTGCTGGCCCTGCGCCCGGATCTCGAGATCCGCTTTCTGCGCGGCAACGTCAATACCCGCCTGGCCAAGCTCGATGCCGATGACTATGACGCCATCATCCTGGCCGCGGCCGGGCTGATCCGCCTGGGCTTCGCCGAGCGCATCCGCGAATACCTGACCGTCGAAGACAGCCTGCCGGCGGGCGGCCAGGGCGCCGTGGGCATCGAATGCCGGACCGACGATGCCGAGGTCCATGCGCTGCTCGAACCCCTGCACCATTTCGACACCGAACGCCGCGTCGCCGCCGAGCGCGCCCTGAATCGGCGTCTCAATGGCGGCTGCCAGGTGCCCATCGCCTGCTATGCGGTACAGGAAGGCGAACTGCTCTGGCTGCGCGGCCTGGTCGGCCAGCCCGATGGCGGGCTGCTGCTGCGTGCCGAGGCCCGCGGCCCGCTGAACGACCCGGCCGGGCTGGGCGTGACCGTGGCCGAAGACCTGCTGGCCCAGGGCGCCCAGGGCATTCTCGATGCCGTCTATGGGGTCTCCGGCGCATCATGAGCGCCTGGCGACTGCTGCTGACCCGGCCGGCGGAGGAGAATCCACCCCTGGCCGCCGCCCTGGACACGGCGGGCATCGCCACGGCCAGCCTGCCGCTGCTGGAATTGCAGCCCCTGGCGGAAACCCCCGAACAGCGCTCACTCTGGCTCGATCTCGATCGCTATGCCGCCGTGCTGGTGGTGAGCAAGCCGGCGGCCCGCATGGGCCTCGCCGCCCTCGATCAGTACTGGCCGCAACCGCCGCTGCAGGCCTGGTTCGCCGTGGGCGCGGCCACCGCCGCCGTGCTCGAAGACTATGGACTGCAGGTGCACCATCCCCAGCGTGAGGACAGCGAAGGCCTGCTGGCCCTGCCGGCCTTGCAGGAAGCCCTAGAGCGCCCGGCGCCCGAGGTGCTGCTGCTGCGCGGAGAGGGCGGCCGCGACCTGCTGGTCGACACCCTCACCGCCCGCGGCGCCCGCGTCGAGGTGCTCGAACTCTATCGCCGCCAGTGCCCGGACTACCCCGCAGGGCAGGTCCTAGAGACCCTGGCAGCGGAACGCCTGAATGCCATCATGGTCAGCAGTGGGCAGGGTTTCGCGCATCTGCAGGCCTGTGCGGGTGCGGATTGGCCCGCGGTGCGCCGTTATCCCCTGCTGGTACCCAGCGCCCGTGTGGCCGAACTGGCTCGTGCCAGCGGCTGCGAGCTCATCATCGAGTGCCAGGGCGCCAGCGCCGGCGCCCTGATCGCCGCGCTTGCCCATCACCATCCGGATTGACCCTACAAGGAATTCCCGTGAGCGAAACTCAAGCCCCCCGCGCCGACGACGTCTCTCCCGATCCTGTCGTGACTCCCGCCTCGCCGCCGCCGGCACCCCCACCGGCAAGCGTGCGCCGCAAGGGCTCGGGCAAGGCGTCCGGTCTGGCGCTGCTGGCCCTGCTGGTGGCCGCCGGTGGCCTGGGTGTCGGCGGCTGGAGCGTCTGGCAACTGCAGCAGGTGCGTCAGGCCGAGCAGAGCCAGGCCGCCCAGGCCGAGGATCTGCGCAGCCAGCTGCGCCAGCTGGAAATGCGCAACCAGGCGTTGAGTGCCGATCTGGGCCGCCTGCCCTCGGCCAACGAGCTGGAAGAACGCCGGCGTCAGCTCGGTGAGCTGCAGGGCGACCAGCAGCACCTCGCCGAACAATTCAAGGAGGTGGTCGGCCAGAGTCGCCAGGCCTGGCGCCTGACCGAGGCCGAGCACCTGCTGCGCATGGCTACCCTGCGCATGACCGCGCTGCAGGACGTGCCCAGCGCCCAGAATCTGCTGCAGGGTGTCGATGACATCCTCAAGGCCCAGAACGATCCGGCCGCCTTCGCCGCCCGCCAGCAACTGGCCAATGCCCAGCAGACCCTACGCCAGTTGCCCGACCTGGATCGCACCGGGCAATTCGTCCAGCTGGCATCGCTGCGCAATCAGGTGCAGAGCCTGGAACCCCTGCCGCCGCGCTTCTCCACCACCGTGGCCGACCAGCCCGGCGTCGAAAAGGCCGCGGTCCCGCCGAGCAATGCCCTGCAGCAGTGGTGGCAGGATTTCCGCCAGCGCATCTCCAGCTACTTCCGCATCGACTTTTCCGCCGACCAGCCGATTCGTCCGCTGCTGGCCGAGGAGTCCCTGGCCCAGGTGCGCCTGGCCATGAGCCTGGCGCTGGAGCAGGCGCAGTGGGCCGTGCTCAACGGCAATCAGGAGGTCTATCGGCTTTCCATCGAGCAGGCCGAAGACGTCCTCGCCGCCCACTTCAACAACCAGAATCCCGACAGCCGTGCGGTCAAGCTGCGCCTGCAGGAGCTGGCCGAGCGGCCGGTCACCTTCGAGGCCCCTGACCTGACGCCTGCCCTGACCGCGCTGCAGGCCTACATCGCCCAGCGTCAGCAAATCCAGCCGAACAATGCCGCCGCCGGCGCGGCTCAGGAGAATCGCCCATGAAGCGCCTGTACCTGCTGTTCCTGTTCGCCCTGCTCGTCGGCCTGGGCGTTGCCGTGGTGCTGGCCAAGGAGCCGGGCTACGTGCTGCTGTCCTACAGCAACTTCCGCTACGAATCGAGTCTCTGGGCCTTCCTGGCCCTGCTGGTGGCGGTCTGGCTGGCGCTCTACATCCTCAAGCTGGTGCTGGGCGCCCTGGGTCTGACCGGCAAGGTGCTCAACCCCTGGTCGCGGCACAATCGCCAGCGCCGCCTGGAGCAGGCGCGCCACAAGGGTCAGCTGGAACTGGCCGAAGGCAACTGGAGCGGTGCCCTCAAGCACCTGAAAGGCGCCGCCGAGCACGCCGATCAGCCGCTGTTCGTCCTGCTGGGCGCCGCCCGCGCCGCCAACGAACTGGGCGACCTCGAAGAGCGCGATCGCCTGCTGCGCCAAGCCCGCGAGCGCGAGCCCCAGGCCGACCTGGCCATCGGTCTGCAACAGGCCCGGTTGCAGATCGACCGGGGTCAGTATCTGGAAGCCCGCGACAGCCTGGCGCCGTTGCAGGCCAAGTATCCGAAGAATGGCGAGGTGCTGCTGCAACTGCAGCGCCTGCAGGTGACCCTGCGCGACTGGCCGGCGCTGATCGCCCTTTTGCCGCAACTGCGCAAGCAGCAGGTGCTGCGACCCCAGGAGCAGGACGACCTGGAGCGCAAGGTCTGGATCGCGACCCTCGACGAGGTGCCCGCCCAGGGCGCGGAATCGGCGGTGGATGCCCAGTGGCAGCAGGTGCCCACGGCGCTCAAGGGTGATGCCTCGGTGGTGCTGGCCTATGCCCGTCAGCTGCGCGCCATTGGCCGCGACGACCTGGCCGAAGAGGTGCTGCACATCACCCTGAATCGCCAGTGGGACGAGCGCCTGGTCGAGCTCTATGGCCAGCTGCGTCCGCGCGATGCCAGTCGTCCGCTGCACCACGCCGAAGGCTGGCTCAAGGAGCGCCCCCAGGATGCGGTGCTGCTGCTGGCCCTGGGCCGGTTGTGCATGAACAACCAGCTGTGGGGCAAGGCGCGCGAATATCTGGAGCGCAGTCTGGCGCAGCGGCCGTCCGCGGTCACCGCCGGCGAACTGGCCCGGGTGGCCATCCAGCTGGGCGATGTGGACCGCAGCCAGCAGCTCCTGCAGAGCCAATGGCGCGAGTCCGACGCCACTTCGCTGCCGACGCCGCGGGTCTGAGGGCGCGGCTCGTCTGCCCGGGTCCTTGAAAGGTGCCCGGGCTTTCTCTACCGTAACGTCCCAATTCCCTGTTGGAGACGGCGCGTCCGTGACTAGTCCCCGCTTCATCTTCCTGTTCATGGCCGCCACCTGTGCGGTGCTCATGGGCGTCGGTCTCTATCTCGAACACGTGGTCGGCCTCGAGCCCTGCCCGCTGTGTGTCATGCAACGGATCTTCTTCATCCTGGTCGGGGTGGTGGCGCTGATCGCCGGCATCCAGGCGCCGGGCAAGCGCGGACGACGCATCTATGGCGTGGTCCTGCTGCTGCTGGCCGCCGCCGGCGCCGCCACCGCGGGCCGCCAGGTCTATCTGCAGACGGTTCCGGCGGAAGAGCTGGCGGCCTGCCTGCCGAGCCTCGACTACATGATGCAGGCGCTGCCCTTCCAGGAAATCATCCGCCTGGTCCTGCACGGCACTGCCGACTGCGCCGAGGTCAACTGGACGCTGTTCGGTCTGAGTATCCCGGAATGGAGCCTGCTGGCCTTCGTCCTGCTCATGGCCCTGAGCCTGGTCAAGATCTTCCGCCGTCGCTGAGCTTTCTCCGAGCAACGGCACTCGCCTGGCGAGGCGATGTCGGTATAGTTCCTGATAACAGCCGGGCGCCTGCGCCCGGACCGTCTCGCCCGTATAGAGAGCTGCCGTCATGCTAGAAACCTGCCGCAATGCCCAGGAACGCTGGGGTGGGGTCCACCAGCTGATCGACCGCTGGCTGGTTGCCCGCCGCGA
>Ga0153990_1000078_pt1 | contig 19263 bp, 15 predicted proteins | sample TSNC074MetaG_FD_104739 | JGI IMG/M metagenome (GOLD analysis project Ga0153990, IMG submission 104739) | Attine ant fungus gardens microbial communities from North Carolina, USA - TSNC074 MetaG | ecosystem: Host-associated > Fungi > Mycelium > Unclassified | place: USA: North Carolina, Jones...
AGTCCTGAGCGGGGCCCATGCCGATGGCCCCTCCCAGAAGGACATCTTCGAACTGTCGTTCGTCCTGGTCGAAACCTTCCTGCTGCTGTTCTCCAGTATCACCTACGGCTTCGCCATGATTGCCCAGCATCATGGCAGCAAGGGTGGCGTCCTGGGTTGGCTGGCGGTTACCTGGCTGTTCGGTGCCGGCTTCATCGGCATGGAACTCTATGAGTTCAACCATCTGATCCATGAGGGCTATGGTCCGGATCGCAGTGCCTTCCTGTCCGCGTTCTTCGCCCTGGTCGGTACCCACGGTCTGCACGTGAGCTCGGGTCTGATCTGGATGATCGTGTTGATGCTGCAGATCTCTTCCAAGGGTCTGACCACCACCAACGTGACCCGCCTGTCGTGCCTGAGCCTGTTCTGGCACTTCCTGGACATCATCTGGATCTTCGTCTTCACCATCGTCTATCTGATGGGGGTGCTGTAATGGCGCACGACCATAACGCCCACGGGCATACCGCCGAGAGCCATGGCACTTTCAAGAGCTACATGGTCGGCTTCATCCTGTCGGTCATCCTGACGGTCATTCCCTTCGGCCTGGTGATGTTCCCCACTTTCTCCAAGGGCGCGACCCTGGCGATCGTGGTGATCATGGCGGTGGTACAGCTGCTGGTGCACCTGTACTTCTTCCTGCACCTGAACACCTCCGAAGAGCAGCGTTGGAACGTGATCTCCTTTGGTTTCACCGTGGTCATCGTCGGCATCCTGGTCGTGGGATCCCTGTGGATCATGTACCACATGCACCAGAACATGATGATCCACTGAACCGGGCCGACGTGATGATCAAGAAGTACCTTCTCGTGACGAAGCCGGGCATCATCTTCGGCAACCTGATCTCGGTTGCCGGCGGGTTCTTCCTGGCTTCCAAAGGGAGCATCGACCCGCTGTTGCTGCTGGCGACGGCTATCGGGGTGTCGTTGGTCATTGCTTCCGGCTGTGTGTTCAACAACGTGATCGATATGGACATCGATCAGAAGATGGAAAGAACCCGCAATCGTGCGCTGGTCCAGGGCACGATCTCCTCGAAGGTGGCGCTGGCCTATGCCACCCTCCTCGGCCTGGCCGGGGTGGGTCTGCTGTACGTGGCGACCAATGCGGTCGCCACCGCCTTCGCGGTGATGGGTTTCGTGGTGTACGTAGGGTTCTACAGCCTCTGGCTGAAGCGCACCTCGGTGTACGGCACCCTGGTCGGCAGTCTGTCCGGTGCCGCACCGCCGGTGATCGGCTACTGCGCTGCCAGCGGCCAGTTCGACAGTGGCGCTGCGGTGCTGCTGCTGATCTTCTGCCTCTGGCAGATGCCGCATTCCTACGCCATCGCCATCTTTCGTCTCAAGGACTACACCGCGGCCTCGATTCCGGTCCTGCCGGTGGCCAAGGGGATCTCGGTGACCAAGCGTCACATCGTCTGGTACACCGTGGCCTTCATGGCCGCCACCCTGCTGCTGACCGTGCTCGGCTACGCCGGCTACGTCTATCTGGCAGTGGCCGCCGTGATCGGGGCCTGGTGGCTGCGTCTGGCCTTCATGGGCTATCAGGCCGAGAACGATGTCCAGTGGGCACGCAAGCTGTTCGGGTTCTCCATCATCGCCATCACCGCCCTGAGCGTCATGATGTCGGTGGATTTCCAGATCCCGGGCGACGTGCTGCTGACCTACGCACGCTGAGACGCACCGTTCCATGAAAAAGCCCGGCCCAGTGCCGGGCTTTTTCATGCCTGCGTGAAAGCTGCTGCCGCTAGTCCTGGTTGGTGATGACGCGCCAGGTTTGGCGGCGACTGGCGGGCAGGTCACCCCGCAAGCCATTCGGCGACTTGCCGTCGCTGCCATAGATCGCCGCATCCGCCAGGGTCCCTTCCATGCTGAAAGTGCCGTCACCGTAGACGAAGGGCACGATCCCACCGAGCAGACCATCGAGCTGGATACGCCCATAGACTGTATCCGTCCCCAGGTTGAACAGGCCGCTGTTGTTGCCGCCGGTGTAGGGATCCAGGGCATAGAGGTAGGTGGTGACCCCAGCGGTACAGGCGTCGGTGCTGGGAATTAGCGAACTCATCAGCAGGGTGCCGCTGAAGAGCTGGGGCTTGTTGATTACCAGTTCGCCATTCAAGGGAAGATTCAGATACCAGCCCTGTTTGCCGTTGGTCGCCGTAATAGCGTCGTAGTTCACCGACGTCGTGGAGAGGGTGTTCGCCGTACTGCTGACACTGGAACCGGCAGAACTGGTGTAGCTGATGCGCTGGTCGGTGCCCAGGGTCTGCTGCTGGAGGTTGGCGATCGTCAGTACCGGAGTACTGCTGGCCGCCGACCCATCGGTCTGGCGATCCCAGATGCCATAGAGCGTCATGGCCTTGCTGGTATTGGCGAGGGCATCGCTGGCCTCAAGGTATTTACCGGTACCAAAGAGCACCAGATGCCCCGTTCCACTGGGATGAGCCACGACCGAAGGACTGGCGGTAATCGGCTGGACCGCGTTGGTGGCGCCGGGCGCCAGGCTAGTGGCCTGGGCGGTATAGAGGGGTCGCCCCCCGAAGGCAACACGGAAGTTGTCTGCTGCAGCCGTTGCGGTCAGGGAGGTGCCGATCAGGTCGAAGCGCCAGAGATTGCCGTGGAGGTCACCGGCATAGGCGTAATCGGCGATCAGGTCGCCATCGACATCGGCCACGAAGGGCGAACTCAGGCCGTTGGGTGTGGCGATGTTATCGCTGGCGGGTAGCGCCTTGATCAGACTGCCGTCGGCTACATTCATCATATAGAGCACGGCGTTGTCCTGCGCACTGTTGTAACCGTTGCTGACCACCACTGCCCAACCACCGGTATGCAGCCGGGTGATGATCGGCTGCGCGTAGGTGAAGCCCAGGTCCTTGTAGCTGGCATCCGCGTCCGACTTTTCCCAGAGCAGCGCTGGGACATTGGGATTGGTGATATCCAGCGCGAAGATGCCCCGCCCTCCCCCGCGCAGCGTGCCGATCAGTACCGTGCGCCAGGCCCCGTTGAAATAGACGTCGCCTACCACTGGCGTGTTGTCGACATAGGACTGATGGCCCCCACCGTTATAGCTGCGCTCGGTCAGTCGGTTGAGATTGCCGATGACCGCGCTGGGAACGAAAGCAAATACCTCCTGCCCCTGATCGTTGAAGGCATGCAGCATGCCGTCGTTGGCACCGACATAGATACGTCGCTCACGAGCCGCATTGGTGGTGCGGAACGTGGCGTAGGAATTGTCGCCAACGGTCGCATTCATCAGGGCGATGGGGCTGTTGGGACCGTCCACCACCACCGGAGAAGAATTCACGATATCACCAAGGATATGGCTACGCGGACGGAACGACGGCGTAGCTCCCGGCGCTTCCAGACTGCGATCCCCGCGCAGATAATCCACCCGGCGACTGCCATAGGTGTCGGTGGCACCACCGGCGGTCTTGTTGAGCCTGAGTTGTTGGTCGGTATTCAGATTCGCCCAGGCGAAATCGGTCAAGGCGCCTCCCTTGGCCATGTAGATCTTGCGGGTGCCGAAGACGGTATTACCCGGAGCGAACCTGCCATCGAGTTGTTGAGCGGCGCTCCAGATCCTCGTCTGGGTAGTACCCGTGCGCTGGTACTTGATGACATCCCCACTCCAGTCGGCGCTGGAAAAGGACGGGGAATAGGTGAAGAGCGCGGTGGTATCCCCTACCCGGGTGGGGGAAACGGTCTGGCTGGCCCCGACGCTGGTGGACTGGGTGATCCGCGTGACGACCTTGCCAAGGGAGTTGATCAGATCACTGGCACTTTCCGCGCTGAAGAACTCGCCCCGCGAATTGATCGCCGCGTGCCAGAGGTCATAGACATTGTTCTGATTGACCGAGTTGTCCGCACCCGCCACCGGCCAGGGCGTAGTACCTGCGGCCAATCCAGCGTAGCCGCCGGCAAAGGTATCGCCATCCCAATCCGGATTCATCAGCGCACTGCTCAAGCCGATACCCACGTAGAACCCCGTGAGGTGCTGCCAGGTGGCCGGATCGTTACGTGGATTCCAGTAGGGCGAAAGCGTAGTGGTCCCCCGGACCTCATTGCTGGTCACGGTATTGTAGGGCGGCACCTTGTTGTCGAGACCGGGCTGGGCATCGGTGCGCCAGTAGAGAAAGGCCAGGTCTGCGAGAGTGCTGGCCGTAGTGTCCTGGAACGGTGCCTGTGGTGAGTACTGCTGCCCGTCCGGAAGGGTTGCGGCTGTACCATCGACGTTGCCGGAATTCAGCGCAGAGTTCCAGATACCATCGGTCACCACCAGACTGTAGCTGGCGCGACAGCCGTAGACAGGCGACTCGCTATTACCCGGATCGTACGCATATGGACTGTTGCTACCGCTGGTCTTGAGCAGTTCGCCAACGCGAGCAACCGCCTGGAGCAGCGGCGTGCTCTGGTTGTAATAGACTTCTCCGAGCCAGGTGAAGAAAGCGGCTCGGTGCGCACCGGTAAAGGGTCTCAGCCGATTATCGTAGGCAGTTGAACCGGAGTTGCTGATACCGCGACAGTTGGCATTGGCCGCTACCAGGATGCAACTGTCGCTGGTTCCCAGTGCCTGCCAGCCAAGCCGGAGATTTTCCGACGCATCCGCCAAGGCCAGGTTGGTCGAAGTTTGAGCCGCCAGGGCGCGACTGCGATAGAAGGAATACCAGTTGGCGAAGTTTTGCCTTTCGTCCGTCCCGTTGGGACCGGAAGAGCTGCCGACCAGTACCCGCCGGTAACAGCCCTCGGTCTGCAAGGCGACGGGAAGACAGGTGCTGAGCGTCGTATCGTAGAGATAGTAGTAGGCCTGTACGCCAGTGATGGCAGCAGAAATGTTGGTATTGGCGGTGACCGTGTAGTTGACCGAGGAAACCACCCCAAGCAGTCCATAGTCCACGTTTCGGGTACAGGTAACATTGCTGTAGGTGACCGCCGCCGTATTGGCAATGCTCGCGGTACAGCCACCGTTGAGCGCAGCTCCTGTCAGCAGGCGCTCAAGCAGGGAGGCGTCACTGATACTGACTTGGGCACCGTTGATGTTCTCGGTGAAGCCGGCACCCAACAAGATATTGAGCAGCGTGAGGCTGCCATAGGTCGCGCTTGTTCCACGGTAAGTACCACTACTGAAAAAATCCTGAGACGGGTTCTCCGCCAGCATGCTCGGGCTATTGTTCTGCAGCCCCGGGTTTCCGTAGGCATTACCCCGCGCCACATTGGGATCTGTAGTCACCAAATTAGGGTTATAGCTCCAGCTCACGCGGTAGTCGGTGGCGAGATTGACACTACCCAAGCTCGGTCGATAGCCGTTTACGTAGGCACTGGTAAAGCTGGTCGCCAGTCGCGTACGGGTCAGTCCGCCCGTAGTGCTGTAGCTCACCGCATAGGGCGCCGGATAAGTAATCGCCGGGTTGTAGTAGAGGCTATTGAAAGCCGCCGATTTAGCGCGACGGGTTGGTCGGATGGCATCGGTATTCGACGCATCCGGCACAACCGCCATCTGCATGCTGGTGGAGTTATCCAGCGTGACGAACAGATTGGGACCGACACTATTGGTCAGGAACAATGGCTGCTGACTGAGATTCAAGGCCGCGGCCTGCGTCGCAGGTGCGGCCAAGGTTAATAGGAGGGCCAGAGTTCCAATGCCTAATGCAGCCCGACTCATGGCACCTCCAGGGCGACGATACTTTGCAGAATTACCGGAAAGCGCCCTTCAGCATTTTTAGCAACTGCCGTGACTCGAAACAGGTTGCTTGTAGGCTTTGATACATCCACTGAGCTACTACCGATCACTGTTATGGCCCAACTCAGGTATCCGTTAAATTTAGCTTTACCATCCGACCCTTTATAGGAAATGGCACGATCTGTTCCGGCAGGCTGCAGTGCTGCCAATGCCCAGCTTTGGGTCAGGCTACTGGTGGATAGATCGAAATTCTTACTGAGAATGCACAGCTGCGGCTTAGAGTCGTCTGGAAAAGCCGACTTAAGCGGCAGCGCAAGGGAGTTATTACTCTCTGTGCAATTGGAGAAGCCTGAACTGAAAGCTATAAAATCAGGCTGACGACTCACAGCCACCAATCGCCGCTCACCTTCGCGCAACGCCGCCTCCGCCGCATTGAAGGCCTGGGTGTTTTCGAGGGCGGCGCCGCCGCTACGGGCCTGCAGCAAGGTCTGACGCATGCTGGAGGCGGCCAGTAGCGACAGCAGCAGCAACATCACCAGGGCGATCAGCAAGGTCGCGCCGCGCTGCCTGCCAATGACCCGACTCATAGCGCCAGATTCCTCAGGGTAACGGTGCTCTGCAGTATCTGCATGGGTCGACTGGCATCCGCGATCTGCAGGCCGGTTAGGGTCTGCCAATTGGCAGCCGTGTTGCTGGCCACATCGCTGGTCAATGCCTCCGTGGTGCTGAGCAACGCCGCGTAGCGCACGGCCGGTGCATCCGCCTTGGGCGGAATGGACCAGCGAAAATCCTGCAGCCCCTGCACCAGCACCGCACTGCCCTTGCGCGTCAACGCGCCCCCACGCTCGCTCCAGACAGTGCAGCTCAGGGTGCCCCCGCCCGGGGTATTGCCCGCGGTGTAGCGCAGCTTGAGCAGCACGTTGCCGCCGGCATTGAGGTTCACCCGCGGGATGGGGTTGCCCAGACAGTCCTGGTCCTTGCTGTCCAATGCGCCCTGATAGCGAATGCAGACACCGGTGGGCGCATTGGCGCTGTCCGTGGTCGCCGCGAAGGTGGCGCCAGCGGCAAAAGCTGGACAGCTGATGTCATCGGTATCCTTTACCTCACCGACCGCCGGAAAGGCTGCCTGGAGGCTACCCTGATAACGGATTTCCGCGCGGAAGCCGGTCCGTGCCAGTTGCCGGTCGAGCACCTGCAAGGTCAGCTGAGCGTTGTTGCGATTGCCGGTCTGGCCCTGCTGGAAGAGAAAGCTACGCTTGTTGTTGATATAGATCTGAGAGACGCCCAGCACCAGAAAGGTACCCACGGTGAGGGCGATCATCATCTCGATGAGGGAAAATCCAGCCTGACTGCGTAGCTTGAGCTCCATGGCCTACAGCTCCGAGCGCAGGGCGTAGTAGCAGACGCCCTTGGGGCAATTCAGCGAATCGTTGCTGACGTCCTGCCAGGCCACCACCACCATCACCGGTGCCACCGCATTGGTCTCGCAGGCACCCAGCGGCGTCGTGTTGCCCGCGGGATCGCTGGACGGCAGTTTCGGTACGCCGGACGCCGGACAGACCGCGAAGCTGCTGGCGATCAGGGCATCCGTCACGGGTAGCAGCGCCTTTACCTGATTCAGCCAACATCCCAGATCCTGCCCGGCGACCGTTTCCCCGCCTGCAGAGCGATCCCGGGTCAGGCAGGTCTTGCCAGCATCGAGTGCCTTGGTGCGAAAGTTGGTACCAGGCTGCTTGATGTAGGCCCCGTCGATCTTGACCTTGTCGCTCGCCACCACCTGATCGCGGTTGCTGCGCATCAACTCGAGCAGGTCGTTGGCCAATGCCATGGCATTGCTGCGCTGCACCGAATCCTGGGACAGCGCCACACTGCGGGTCTGCAGGGCCACCATGCCCAACACGCCGATGCAGATGATCACCAGACTGACCAGCACCTCGATCATGCTGAACCCCCCTTGCCAGCGCTTCATCTAGCTGCACCCCACGGCGCTGGCGCGGTTGGGCACATAGTCGCTCACAGTCAGCACCCCGCCCTGACTGAGGGTGAATTGCTTGCCCTGGGTGAGCGCATTGGTAGCGCAGACGCGAATGGTGGCTTCACCGCTGAGTTTCAGGCTGCCATTGGGTTGGAAGGTCAGACTGGTCAGGGGGGTACCGCCCATGGATCCGGTTCCGTTGACGCCGTTACCCAGTCCCCCGCTGTACTGCCGCAAGACTTCGGCAGTGGGCAGCACCACCGTCTTGGCCGTGGTGATCCTCAGCGCGCCCATCCAGCCGTTGGCATCCTCCGGATCCGTGGTGACCACGACATTCACACCGCGACTCATGGCTTCGCTGCGGGCGTAATAGAGGGCGCGCTGCAACTCCCCCGCTGCCGCCTGGACCCGGTTGCTTTGCACCAGGCTCGCGAAGCCAGGCGCCGCCAGCGCCGTGACGATACCCAGCAGCGCTATGACGACCAGGACCTCGATGAGCGTGAAACCCGAGAGGCGCTTCGACTGCATCCCCACCGCCTGAAAACCCGTGACTTCATCTGATAGTAGTAAGGGCTCGGGCAGTCGCTATGACCGGCTATCGCCTCGATAGGCGCGGGTAACCACCTGGATCAAGGCGTTCGCCGGAGATGGGCGAAATAGAGCGCGGCGGTGAGAAGCGAGAGTGGCAGACCAGAACACGGCCTGTTCCAGAGTCTGCTCTAAGCAGGGGGATTTGCGAGAGCAACTTAGCCCTGAGCCCTGGTGGGGTCGGCGCCTCACAGGCAGAGGGACCAGATCTCGGACAGAGAAAACGGCGCCCTAGAAACGCAAAAACCCTCTTTGCGGAGGGTTTCTGGTAAAAATGGTGGGTCGTGTAGGATTCGAACCTACGACCAATTGGTTAAAAGCCAACTGCTCTACCGACTGAGCTAACGACCCAAATATGGTCGGGGTAGGGGGATTCGAACTCCCGACATCCTGCTCCCAAAGCAGGCGCGCTACCGGGCTGCGCTATACCCCGAGAATGGAAGTGGCTCCGCGACCTGGACTCGAACCAGGGACCCAATGATTAACAGTCATTTGCTCTACCGACTGAGCTATCGCGGAATTTCGATCTTCCAACCCCTCTTACGTCAGTGCCTTTCGGGCTTTGCCGTAAGTGAGGTGCGCCATTTTACGGAAATGGAAACAGACGTCAACACCTAGCCTGCTGTTTTTTCACAAATTTATGCGAAAGGCCGGGCGACCCTGGGATCGCCCGGCCATTTCCTAGGCGAAGACGATCTCGTCGCCCTCTACCCTGCCCTCGATGCGGCTGTTCGGCGCGAAGGCGCCCGAGAGAATGCGCTGGGCCAGCGGATTCTCGATCCAGCGCTGGATCGCCCGCTTGAGCGGACGGGCACCGTAGACCGGGTCGTAACCCACCGCCACCAGCTTGTCCAAGGCCTCGGGCGACAGTTCCAGCTGCAGGTCACGCTCGGCCAGGCGCTGCCGCAGGTGCTGCAGCTGGATCTCGGCGATGCCGGCGATCTGTTCGCGGCCCAGGGGCTCGAACACCACCACCTCATCGATCCGGTTGATGAACTCGGGGCGGAAGTGACTGGCCACCGCATCCATCACCGCGGCGCGCTGGGCATCGGGATCGCCGACCAGCTCCTGGATCTGCGCCGAGCCCAGGTTCGAGGTCATGACGATCACCGCATTGCGGAAATCCACGGTTCGGCCCTGGCTGTCGGTCAGACGCCCGTCGTCGAGCACCTGCAGAAGGATGTTGAAGACATCCGGATGAGCCTTTTCCACCTCGTCCAGCAGGACCACCGAGTAAGGCTTGCGCCGCACGGCCTCGGTCAGGTAGCCACCCTCTTCATAGCCGACATAGCCGGGCGGAGCCCCGATCAGGCGAGCCACGGAGTGCTTCTCCATGAATTCGGACATGTCGATGCGCACCATGGCGTCTTCGGTGTCGAAGAGAAACTCCGCCAGCGACTTGCACAGCTCGGTCTTGCCCACCCCGGTCGGGCCGAGGAAGAGGAAGGAACCGCTGGGGCGATTCGGATCGGACAGGCCCGCCCGCGAGCGGCGCACGGCATTGGCCACGGCGGTGACCGCCTCGTCCTGGCCGATCACTCGGTTGTGCAGGGCCTCTTCCATGCGCAAGAGCTTGTCACGCTCGCCTTCGAGCATCTTGCTGACCGGAATGCCGGTCCACTTGGAGACCACCTCGGCGATCTCGTCTTCGGTGACCTTGTTGCGCAAGAGCTGGTTGGCCGGCTTCTCGTGCTGGTCGACCATCTGCAGGCTGCGCTCCAGATCGGGGATGGTGCCGTACTGCAGCTCGGCCATGCGATTGAGGTCGCCCTTGCGGCGAGCGGCCTCCAGCTCGGTGCGCGCCTGTTCGATGCGCTGCTGCAACTGGGCGGAATCCTGGACCTCGGCTTTTTCTGCCTTCCAGACCTCTTCCAGATCGGCGTATTCCTGCTCGAGGCGGGCGATGTCCTCGTCGAGTTTTTCCAGTCGCTTGCGCGCGGCCTCGTCCTCTTCCTTCTTCAGCGCCTGACGTTCCACCTTGAGCTGGATCAGCCGGCGATCCAGGCGATCAAGGGCCTCCGGCTTGGAGTCGATCTCCATGCGGATGCGGCTGGCGGCCTCGTCGATCAGGTCGATGGCCTTGTCCGGCAGCTGACGATCGGTGATGTAGCGATGAGACAGCTTGGCCGCGGCGATGATGGCGCCATCGGTGATGGCCACCTTGTGGTGTACCTCGTAGCGCTCCTTGAGGCCACGCAGGATGGCGATGGTGTCTTCCTCGCTCGGCTCGTCCACCAGCACCTTCTGGAAGCGCCGCTCCAGGGCCGCGTCCTTCTCGATGTACTGGCGGTACTCGTCGAGGGTGGTGGCACCCACGCAGTGCAGCTCGCCACGGGCCAGGGCCGGCTTGAGCATGTTGCCGGCATCCATGGCGCCCTCGGCCTTGCCGGCGCCGACCATGGTGTGCAGCTCGTCGATGAAGAGGATGATGCGCCCTTCCTGCTTGGCCAGTTCGTTGAGCACGCCCTTGAGGCGCTCTTCGAATTCGCCGCGGAATTTGGCACCGGCGATCAGCGCGCCCATGTCCAGGGCCAGCAGGCGCTTGTCCTTGAGGCCATCGGGCACTTCGCCATTGATGATGCGCTGGGCCAAGCCCTCGGCGATGGCGGTCTTGCCGACGCCGGGCTCACCGATCAGCACCGGATTGTTCTTGGTGCGGCGCTGCAGGACCTGGATGGTGCGGCGGATCTCGTCGTCCCGCCCGATCACCGGGTCGAGCTTGCCGTCTTCGGCGCGCTTGGTGAGATCGACGGTGAACTTGTCCAGCGCCTTGCGGCTGTCTTCGGCATTGGGGTCATTGACCGCCTCGCCCCCGCGCAGGTTGTTGATGGCGTTCTCCAGCGCCTTGCGCGAGACGCCCTGCCCCAGCAGCAACTTGCCGAGGCGGGTGTTCTCGTCCATGGCGGCGAGCAGCACCAGCTCGCTGGAGATGAACTGGTCGCCCTTCTGCTGGGCCAGGCGGTCGGCCTGGTTGAGCAGGCGCGCCAGATCCTGGGACAGATTCACGTCGCCGGTGGGATTCTGGATCTTGGGCAGCTTGTCCAGCTCTTCGGCCAAGGTCTTGCGCAGGCTGGCGAGGTCGAAGCCGACCTGGCGCAGCAGCGGAGAAATGGAACCGCCCTGCTGGTCGAGCAGCGCGGAAAACAGGTGCAGCGGCTCGATGGCCGGGTGGTCATGGCCGACGGCCAGGGACTGGGCATCCGCCAGAGCGAGCTGCAATTTGCTGGTGAAACGGTCTATACGCATGGGCAAGGTCCTATCTGAGACGCGGGATGGCGCAGCAGAGGGCGCTTTCGATTACCCGCGGGAATGTCCTTTAGATAGGGGCGATGCCTAACGATTCAAGCCAACGAGGCTTGACATCCGAAAAAATACTTAGGCGTTGATCCAGATCAGGCTGGCGAAGCGACCGGTCCGGGCGCCGCGCCGATAGGAAAAGAAGCGCTCTTCGTCGGCGAAGGTGTCGAAGCCACCGCCATGGACCGCCGTGATGCCTTGAGCCGCTAAGCGCAGACGAGCCAGGGCATAGAGATCGCCCAGGTACTTGTCCCCGCCCCTGGCCATGAAACACCGCTCGGCCTCGGCGTGCTGGGTGACAAAGGCCTCGCGCACCTCGGCGCCCACTTCGAAACTGGCCGGCCCTATGGCGGGACCCAGCCAGACCAGCACCTCGGCGGGAGCGACCTCCAGACTGGCCGCAGCCGCCTCCAGCACGCCACCCGCCAGACCGCGCCAGCCGGCATGGGCCGCCGCGACACGGGAGCCGTCCCGCCGGCAGAACAGGGCCGGCAGGCAATCGGCGGTCATCATGGTCACGGCGATGCCGGGCGTGGCCGTCCAGGCGGCATCGGCCTGGAGCACCCGGGTCGGATCGGCTTCGACGACGGCAGTGCCATGGACCTGTTCGAGCCAGGCCGGCCGGCACCCCAGGGCCTGGCCCAGGCGTCGACGATTCTCGGCAACCGCAGCCGGATCGTCACCGACATGGTTGCCCAGGTTGAAGCTGTCGAAGGGCGCCTGGCTGACGCCACCCGCGCGGGTGGTCACACAGGCCTGGACGCCGACCGGCGCCGGCCAGTCCGGCCGCAGCCAGTCGGCGCTGATCATTCGAAGGATTCCCGATCCTGGCGCAGCAGATCCAGCAGCCAGACCAGGTCTTCCGGCAGCGGCGACTCCCAGCGCAGGCGTTCGCCGGTCACCGGATGATCCAGTTCGAGGAAGCGCGCATGCAGTGCCTGGCGCGGGAATTCGCGCAGGGTCTTGACCAGGGTCGGATTGGTCGCCGGCGGAATCTTGAAGCGACCGCCATAGACCGGATCGCCCACCAGCGGAAAGCCGACATGGGTCATGTGCACGCGGATCTGGTGGGTGCGCCCGGTCTCCAGCTTGACCCGGGTATGGGTATAGGCACGGAAGCGCTCCAGCACCCGGTAGTGACTGACCGCGGGCTTGCCCCCGGCGATCACCGCCATCTGCTGGCGGCGCTGGGAATGACGGCCGATGGGCGCATTGACGGTGCCGCCGGCGACGATCACCCCGGCGACGATGGCTTCATAGATGCGACTCACCGAGCGCGCCTGCAACTGGGCGACCAGGTGGGTATGGGCCTCCAGGGTCTTGGCCACCACCATGAGTCCGGTGGTGTCCTTGTCCAGGCGGTGGACGATGCCGGCGCGCGGCACGCTGTCCAGCGAGGGTACGTGGTGCAACAGGGCATTGAGCAGGGTGCCGTCGGCATGACCGGCGGCCGGATGCACCACCAGCCCGGCGGGCTTGTCGAGCACCAGCAGGTGATCGTCTTCGTAGACGATGTCCAGTTCGATGTCCTGGGCCACCCACTCGCCCTGGGCCTCGCGCTCGGCGCGCAGCGCCAGCTGGGCGCCGCCATGGACGGTGTCACGCGGACGCAGCACGGCGCCGTCGACGGTCAGGCTACCGTCCTTGATCCAGGCGGCGAGACGCGAGCGGGAGTGTTCGGCGAACAGCTGGGCAGCGACCTGATCGAGGCGCTGGCCACCGAGTTCGTAGGGGACTTCGGCATTGAGAACGATGGATTCGGACATGGATCTGCGCGGGCAATGGCAGGGCTTTTGGAATCGGCCCGACCCTGTGGTTAAATACGGCGACTTTTTTGCCCCGGCATTCCGGGTCGATCATCATAACAGGACGGTTCCGGCCCCGTCACAGGCTAGGTGAGCGCTCTCCGCGCTCATCCCTGCACCGCCGACCGTTTCGGGGAATCCAAGCCGCCATGCAATTGAAGCACCTGCTGCTGGTCACCAGCCTAGTCCTCACCGCCGCCTGCTCCTCGAAAGCGCCCGAGGTTCCGGAAAATCTGCCGGAAGGCGAGCTCTACACCCAGGCTCAGCGCGATATCTCCAACAGCAGCTACACGGACGCCATCAGCAAGCTGAAGGCCCTGGAGTCGCGGTATCCCTTCGGTCGCTATGCCGAGCAGGCCCAGCTCGAGCTGATCTACGCCAACTATAAGAATGGCGAGCCCGAGGCGGCGCGTACGGCGGCGGATCGCTTCATCCGTCTGCATCCGCAACACCCCAATGTCGACTACGCCTACTACATGAAGGGCGTGTCCTCCTTTGAACAGGACCGCGGCCTGCTGGCGCGCTTCCTGCCGCTGGACATGACCAAGCGTGATCCGGGCGCCGCGCGCGATTCCTTCAACGACTTCGCCCAGTTCACCAGCCGCTTCCCCAACAGCCGCTACGCCCCGGACGCCAAGGCGCGCATGGTCTACCTGCGCAACCTGCTGGCGGCCTACGACGTGCACGTCGGCCATTACTACCTGACCCGCAAGGCCTATGTGGCCGCCGCCAACCGCGGTCGCTACGTGGTCGAGAACTTCCAGGGCACCCCGTCCGTGGGCGATGGCCTGGCGATCATGACCGAAGCCTACAAGCACCTGGGTCTCAATGACCTGGCGGCCACCAGCCTGGAAACCCTCAAGCTCAACTACCCGGACAACGTCAGCCTCAAGGATGGCGAATTCCAGCTGCGCGAGCCGGACGACAAGGATCAGCAGCGCTCCTGGCTGACCCGTGCGACCCTGGGCCTGATCGATCGCCCGAGCGATCCGCTGCCGCCTGGCGAGACCCGCGCCAGCCAGGACATCCAGCGCAAGTACCAGGAAGAGCGCGACAACCTGGCGCCCGAGTTGCGCATCGTCGACCCGGCCGAGGCCGAGAAGGCTGGTGGCGCGACGCCGGCGCCGGCCAAGCGCTCCTGGTTCAGCCGCCTGACCTTTGGTCTGTTCGACTGATCCGGCAGCAGACGTGAAAAGGGGAAGCCACTGGCTTCCCCTTTTTTATTGCCCGCAATGGCTGGTGCCACCCTCTGGCGCCGGATCGCAGGGGTCCGGCGCCCGACGAGCTAGTCGCCGATGCGCCAGCCCGAGGTGATCGGGTAGCGCCTATCACGCCCGAAACCGCGCTGGGTGACCCGGGCGCCCACCGCCGCCTGGCGCCGCTTGTATTCGTTGAGATCCACCAGGCGCAGCACCCTGCGCACCGTTTCCTCGTCGAAGCCGGCGGCAACGATGTCCACGGCCGAGAGATCCTGCTCGACATACAGCCGCAGGATCTCGTCGAGCACCGGATAGGGCGGCAGCGAGTCCTCGTCCTTCTGGTCCGGCGACAGTTCGGCCGATGGCGGGCGGTCGATCACGCGCTGGGGAATCACCTCGCCCGCGCGATTGCGGTATTCGCAGAGGCGGAACACCAGGGTCTTGGGCACATCCTTGAGCACGTCGAAGCCGCCGGCCATGTCGCCATAGAGGGTGGCGTAACCGACGGCCATCTCGCTCTTGTTGCCGGTGGTGAGCACCAGATAGCCCTTCTTGTTGGAGATGGCCATCAGCAGGGTCCCGCGGCAGCGCGCCTGCAGATTCTCCTCGGTGGTATCCCGCCCGAGTCCGGCGAATTCGCCGGCCAGGGTCGCCTGGAAGGCCTCGACCATGGGTGCGATGGGCAAGACGCTATAGCGCACTCCCAGCGTCCGCGCCTCGGCTTCGGCGTCGTCCAGGCTGATCTGGGCGGTGTAGTGGTAGGGCATCATCACCGCCTCCACCTGCTCCGCGCCCAGCGCATCCACGGCGACCGCCAGCACCAGGGCCGAATCGATGCCACCGGACAGGCCCAGCACCACGCCCTTGAAGCCGTTCTTGCACACATAGTCGCGCACCCCGAGCACCAGGGCGTCATAAACGCTGGCCTCCAGCGAGGCGACGGGGGCGAGTTCGGCCGGCTGCGGTTGCAGGGCCTCATCGATGATCACCGGATAGAGGCCTTCGACGAAGGCCGGCGCGCGCTGACTGACCTGCCCCCGGGCATCGACCACGAAGGAATGACCGTCGAACACCAGCTCGTCCTGGCCACCCACCTGGTTGACGTAGACCACCGGCATGCCGCCCTCGCGGGCACGCTCGCCCACCACGGCCTCGCGCTCCGGCTGCTTGCCGCCGTGGAAGGGCGAGGCATTGAGGTTGAGCATCAATCGTGCCCCGGCCGCGCGCGCCCTGGCCATGGGCTCGGCGAACCAGATGTCCTCGCAGATGGTGACGCCGATGGGCACGCCCTGGTAGTCGAACACGGCCGCGCTGTCGCCCGGCTCGAAATAGCGCTTCTCGTCGAACACCCGGTAGTTGGGCAATTGCTGCTTGCGATAGAAGGCCAGCTCGGCGCCATCGCGATAGACCGCGCAGGCGTTGTAGCGTCGCCCCTCCTCCAGCCAAGGAAAGCCCACCAGCACATGGATGCCGGCGATCTCCTGGCGGATCCGCTGCAGCCCCTGCTCGATCCGGCGCTGCATGCTCGAGCGCAGCAGCAAGTCCTCCGGGGGATAGCCGCACAGCGACAGCTCCGGAAAGACGATGAGATCGCCCTGCAGCTCATCCCGGGCCTGCCGGGCGGCGGCGATGATGCGCTCTACATTGCCATGGATGTCGCCGACCTTGAGGTTCACCTGCGCCATCACGACGTTCAGCAACTGACTCATGCACTCTTCCTTGCCCGATTGATCGGCGCATTTTCCCGCAAGCAGCGAAGCGGGACAATCGATGCCATGCGGGGCTCACCGCCTGCAGCGGCCCTGCTAAACTCCACCCTCCTTCACGCTGCGAGATCGCCATGGGTCTGCTTCGCCTGCTGTTGTGGCTCGTCCTCCTGGGCGCGCTGTTCTGGATGATCAGACGCTGGTGGCGCGGCAAGACGCAGACGCCGTCCGGCAAGGCTCGCCCGCTACCGCCCAACCCCATGGTGCGCTGCGCCCATTGCGGCGTGCACGTGCCCCAGGAGAGAGCTCTGGCCGATGGCGAAGGCCAGCGCTGGTATTGCAGCGCCGAACATCGCCGGTTGCAGCATGAGCACCGCGACTGATCCAGGCACCCTGAGAGCCGACGCGGTCCTGCGGCTCTATCACCTCTATCGCATCGTCATCGGCCTGGCGCTGGTGGTGCTGATTTCCAGCGACCTGGACCAGCACTGGCTGCGCACCGTCGACGGCCAGCTGTTCCGCCAGGCCAGTTGGGCCTATCTCGCCATCAACGCCGTGCTGGCGGTCGGCCAGCGGCTGTTGCGCGGTCGCGCCTTCACCCTGGCGTTGATCGACATCCTCGCCCTGGGCGGCCTGTTCTTCCTGGCCGGCGGCATCGCCAGCGGCATGGGCAGTCTGCTGGTGGTGACCGTCGGGGTATCCAACGTCCTGATCCGTGGCCGCCGCGGCCTGCTGATCGCCGCCCTGGCGGCCATCGCCCTGTTGCTGGCGACCGGTTATCTCGACCTGCGCCGCGGCGACAGTGGCAGTGGCTATGTGCAGGCAGCGGGCCTGGGCACCCTCTGCTTCGCCACGGCGCTGCTGGTGCAGGGCCTGGTCCGGCGGCTGCTGGACAGCCAGGCCCTGGCCGAAACCCGCGCCACGGCGGTGGCCGAACTGGAGGCCCTCAACGCCCTGATCCTCGAACGCATGCGGACCGGCATCCTGGTGTTCGACGCCGAATACCAGGTGCTGCTGGTGAATCCGGCAGCCCGCCGTCTGCTCGGTGTGGACGACGAGAACACCATCGCCCCCCTGGCCCTGGGTCTCGCCCAGCGCCTCGAGGAATGGGAGCGCAATCCCAGTATCCGGCCGGCGCCCTGGCGCGCCTATGCCAACGGCCCGCTGTTGCAACCCAGCTTCGCCCGTTTGCAGCAGGGCGAAGGCGAGCGGGTGCTGACCTTTCTCGAAGACGTCTCGCGCATCGCCCAGCAGGCCCAGCAACTCAAGCTCGCTTCCCTCGGCCGTCTCACCGCCGGCATCGCCCACGAGATCCGCAATCCGCTGGGCGCCATCAGTCACGCCGCGCAGCTGCTACAGGAATCCGAGGAGCTGACCACGCCGGACCGGCGCCTGGCGCAGATCATCCAGGACCAGTCGCGGCGGATGAATCGGGTGGTGGAAAACGTCCTGCAACTGTCTCGCCGCCAGCAGGCCGCCCCTCAGCTGATCGACCTGCGCTACTGGGCGCACCGCTTCGCCGGGGAGTTGCGCCCTACCCTGCCCGCCGGCCAGACGCTGCACGTCAAGACCGAGCCGGGCACCCTGCAGACGCACATGGATCCCCACCAACTGGGCCAGATCCTGACCAACCTGGTGCAGAACGGCCTGCGCTACAGCTGCCAGAAGCACGGCATCGGCCAGGTCTGGCTCAGCACCTACCGCGATCCGGAAAGCGACCTGCCCATCCTCGAAGTGGTCGACGACGGACCGGGCGTCGCCGCCGAGCAACTCGACCACCTGTTCGAGCCTTTCTTCACCACCGAGAACAAGGGGACCGGGCTGGGCCTGTACATCTCCCGTGAGCTTTGCGAGAGCAACCAGGCCAGACTTGGCTATCATCCCTTGGCGAACGGCAGCTGTTTTCGCATCACCTTCGCCCATCCCCGCACAATGAGCTGAGCATGGCCCGACAGAAAGTCCTGATCGTCGACGATGAACCCGATATCCGCGAACTCCTGGAGATCACCCTGGGGCGGATGAAGCTCGACACCGCCAGCGCCAAGAACATCGCCGATGCCCGGGCCATCCTCGAACGGGAAAGCTTCGACCTCTGCCTGACCGACATGCGTCTGCCCGACGGCTCGGGACTGGACCTGATCCAGTTCATCCAGCAACGCTTTCCGCAATTGCCGGTAGCCATGATCACCGCCTTCGGTAGTCTGGAAACCGCGGTCCAGGCCCTCAAGGCCGGTGCGTTCGACTACCTCACCAAGCCGGTGGACCTGCCGCGCCTGCGTGAACTGGTAGGCACGGCCCTGCGGCTGTCCGGGCCTGCCCCGGCGGCGGCAGGCGCCAGCGAAACCCAACTGCTCGGCGAATCGCCGCCCATGCGCGCCCTGCGCAACCAGATCGCCAAACTGGCGCGCAGCCAGGCGCCGGTCTACATCAGCGGCGAATCGGGCAGCGGCAAGGAGCGGGTGGCACGACTGATCCATGAGCAGGGTCCGCGGGCCGGTCGGCCCTTCGTGCCGGTCAACTGCGGCGCCATCCCCTCGGAGTTGGTGGAAAGCGAATTCTTCGGCCACCGCAAGGGCAGCTTCACCGGCGCCATCGAGGACAAGCAGGGCCTGTTCCAGGCCGCCCAGGGCGGCACCCTGTTTCTCGACGAGGTGGCCGATCTGCCGCTGCCGATGCAGGTCAAGCTGTTGCGCGCCATCCAGGAAAAGGCCGTGCGCCCGGTAGGTAGCCAGCAGGAGATCAGCCTGGACGTACGCATCCTCAGCGCCACCCACCGGGATCTGGCCGCCGAGGTCGCCGCCGGGACCTTCCGCCAGGACCTCTACTATCGCCTCAATGTCATCGAATTGCAGGTGCCGGCCCTGCGCGAGCGCCGCGAAGACATCGGCATCCTGGCCAACCATATGCTCGAACGCCTGGCACGCGACGCCGGCCTGGCCGCGGCCACGCTGGGCGAGGATGCCCTGGCCAAGCTCAAGAGCTAC
>Ga0153990_1000082_pt1 | contig 17640 bp, 12 predicted proteins | sample TSNC074MetaG_FD_104739 | JGI IMG/M metagenome (GOLD analysis project Ga0153990, IMG submission 104739) | Attine ant fungus gardens microbial communities from North Carolina, USA - TSNC074 MetaG | ecosystem: Host-associated > Fungi > Mycelium > Unclassified | place: USA: North Carolina, Jones...
CGATGCCTTACCGAATAAAGACAATGAGCGGGAGGTAACAAATGGCTGGACAAGGTCGTGGACTGGTACTCGTCATGCTGTTCCTGGCGGGGGTCGTCAACTATCTGGATCGCTCGGCGCTGTCGGTGGCGGCGCCGCTGATCCAGAAGGACTTCGCGCTCAGCGCCGGCGAGATGGGGTTGCTGTTCAGCGCCTTCTTCGTCGGCTATGCGGCGTTCAACTTCATCGGTGGCTGGGCCGCCGACCGCTATGGCGCCAAGACCACGCTGCTGCTGGCCATGGTGCTCTGGTCGGCGTTCAGCGGCCTGACGGTGCTGGCCTCGGGCTTTGCCGCGCTGATCGTGATCCGGGTGCTGTTCGGCATGGCCGAGGGGCCCCTGAGCGTCTCCACCAGCAAGATGGTCAACAACTGGTACGCGCCCCACAACCGCGGCCGCACCCTGGGCCTGTCGATGTCGGGCACCCCCCTGGGCGGCGCCATCTCCGGCCCCATTGTCGGGGTGATCGCGGTGACCTATGGCTGGAAGGTGTCCTTTGTCGTCATCATGCTGATCGGCTTCGTCTGGGCGGTGGTCTGGTACCTCTGGATCAAGGACAAGCCAACCGGCCAGCTGGCCGCCGACATCACCGCCGAGGAGCGCGCCGTGGCCGTGGTGGACACCGAGGTCAGGCCGCTCAAGTACTACCTGCGCCAGCCCACGGTGCTCTTCACCGCCCTGGCGTTCTTCGCCTACAACTACACCCTGTTCTTTTTCCTCACCTGGTTTCCCAGCTACCTGATCCAGGCCTATGGCCTCAACGTGAAGGACATGAGCATCGCCACGGTGATCCCCTGGGTGCTGGGCTTCATCGGCCTGGCGGTGGGCGGCTATCTGTCCGACTGGGTGTTCCGCAAGACCGGCCGGCTGATGTTCTCGCGCAAGGTGGTGCTGGTGAGCTGCCTGCTGGCCTGCGCCCTGTGCATCGCCGTGGCCGGCCTGGTCAGCACCCTCTATGCCGCGGTGGCCCTGGTGGCGCTCTCGGTGTTCTTCCTCTACCTGACCGGCGCCATCTACTGGGCGATCATCCAGGACACGGTGCCGGCGGCGCGGGTGGGCGGGGTGAGCGGCTTCATGCACTTCCTGGCCAACACCTCGGGCATCATCGGCCCGGCGGTGACCGGCTACCTGGTGCAATTCACCGGGGCCTTCACCAGCGCCTTCCTGCTAGCCGGCGCCCTGACCGTGATCGGTTCGCTGTGCGTGGCGCGCTTCGTCAAGCCGCTGGCCGAGCGGCCGGCGGACGCACCCGCCGAGCTGGCCACTGGAGGCGCCCGATGAGCGATTTCGAACGTATTCCTTCGCGCTATCCGGCGCCCGCCATCGGCATCGTCCACCTGGGCCTGGGCGCCTTCCATCGTGCCCACCAGGCGGTCTACCTGGAGCGCAACCTGGCCCGCCATGGCGGCGGCGCCTGGGGCCTGTGCAGCGCCAACCTCAGATCGGGGCGGGCGCTGGTGGAGACCCTCAGCGCCCAGCAGGGTCGCTATCACGTGGCCGAATACCGCAACCGGCGCGAAGGGGTGCTGCGCGAGATCGGCGTCCTGCGCGAGGTGCTCTACGCTGGCGACGGCGGGGCCGGGCGCGAGGCCCTGCTGGCCCGGCTGGCCGATCCCGGGGTGCGCATCGTCACTCTGACGGTGACGGAAAAGGGCTATTGCCTGAGTCCGGCCAGCGGCGCGCTGCGCCGCGACGATCCCGGCATCGTCCACGACCTAACCGAACCGCGGGCGCCGCGCACCGCGCCGGGGCTGCTGGTGGAAGGCCTGCGCCGGCGCCGGGCGGCCGGCATCGCGCCCTTCACCGTCCTCTGCTGCGACAACATGCCGGACAACGGCCAGCGGACCCGCCAGGCGGTGGTGTCCCTCGCCGAGGCCCAGGACGCCGGGCTGGCGGCCTGGATCGCTACCGAGGTGGCCTTTCCCTGCAGCATGGTGGATCGCATCGTTCCGGCCATGGACGAAGCCGCCTTCGCGCGGTTGCGCGATCTCGGCTGCGATGACCCGGCCGCCGTGGTCGGCGAGGCCTTCAGCCAGTGGGTGGTCGAGGACCGCTTTCCGCAAGGGCGCCCGGACTGGGAACGGGAAGGGGTGCAGATGGTGGCGGACGTCCGCCCCTTCGAGACCATGAAGCTGCGCCTGCTCAATGGCAGCCATTCGCTGCTGGCCTATGTCGGCAGCCTGGCCGGTCACGGCACCGTGGCCGAGGCCATGGCCGATGAACGCCTGGCGGCCCTGGTGCACCGCTATATGAGTCGCGAGGCGGCGCCGACCCTGGACATGCCGGAAGGCGTGGATCTGCCGGGCTATGCCCAGGCGCTGGTCGCTCGCTTCCGCAACGATGCCCTGCAGCACCGCCTGCGGCAGATCGCCATGGACGGCTCGCAGAAGCTGCCGCAACGCTGGCTGCTGGGCGCCCGGCAGCTGCTGGAGCAGGGCGGTGATCCGGCCTGCACCGCCCTCGGCGTGGCGGCCTGGATCCACTATGGTGAAGGCGAGGGCGAGGCGCTGGACGATCCCCTGCGCGCCACCCTGGCCGCCTTGCCTACGGGCGCGGCGCGGGTGGACGCCGTGCTGGCGCTGGCCGAGGTCTTTCCCCCTGACCTGGCCGCGCACCCCGTCTTTCGCGCCGCGGTGCAACGGGCCCATGCGCGCATCGCCGCGGCGGGTATCGAAGCGGCCATCGCCGATCTGACCGAGCAAGGAGTCTGACATGGAACACACCTGGCGCTGGTTCGGCCCGCGCGATCCCATCTCTCTCGCCGACATCCGCCAGACCGGGGCCACCGGCATCGTCACGGCGCTGCACGAGATCGCCAATGGCGAGGTCTGGCCGGTGGCCGCCATCGCCGAGCGCAAGGCGCTGATCGAGGCGGCGGGGCTGTCCTGGTCGGTGGTGGAGAGCATCCCGGTCCACGAAGACATCAAGCGCGGCCTGCCGGGTCGCGAGCGCTATCTGGAGAACTACTGCCAGAGTCTGCGCAACCTCGCCCAGTGCGGCATCGACGTGGTCTGCTACAACTTCATGCCGGTGCTGGACTGGACCCGCACCCAGCTGGCGCATCGGTTGCCCGACGGCGGCTGGGCGCTGAGATTCGATCAGGACGCCTTCGCCGCCTTCGATCTCTGCATCCTGCAGCGCGACGGCGCCGAGGCCGAGTACACCGCCGCGGAGATCGAACGGGCGCGCCGCTATCACGCCGGGCTCGACGACGCCGGGCGCGAGGAACTGGTGCGCACCCTCATCGCCGGTCTGCCGGGCGCCGAGGAGGGCTACACGGTGGCCGACCTGCGGGCCCTGCTGGCCACCTATGCCGGTATCGACGCCGCGCAGCTGCGCGAGCACCTGGCGACCTTTCTCCAGGCGGTGGTGCCGGTGGCGGAAGAAGTGGGCATCCGCCTGGGGGTGCATCCGGACGATCCGCCGCGACCGCTGCTGGGTCTGCCCCGGGTGGTCTCCACCGCCGCCGATGCCCAGTGGCTGCTGGATGCTGTGCCGAGCCCGGCCAACGGCCTCACCTTCTGCACCGGCTCCTATGGCGTGCGCGCCGACAACGACCTGGTGGCCATGGCCCGCCAGTTCGCGCCGCGCATCCATTTCGTCCATCTGCGCGCGACCCGGCGCGAGGCGGATCCGCGCAGCTTCCACGAGGCCCATCACCTGGACGGCGACGTCGACATGGTCGGGGTGATCCGCGAACTGGTGCGCGAGGAGCATCGCCGCGCACGCGACGGCGGAGCGCGCCTGCCCATGAGGCCGGACCATGGTCATCAGCTGCTGGATGACCAGGGGCGGCGGACCAATCCGGGCTATTCGCTGATCGGCCGGCTCAAGGGCCTGGCGGAATTGCGCGGTGTGGAACAGGCCGTGCGGCAACTGGAAGAGGAGCGGGGCTGATGTGGATCGGCAGCTATCAGGCACCCCTCAGGCGTGGTCCAGACCAAATTCGAAGGCTGACATGGAGACCCCTATGGAATTGATCACCCGCAGCGGCGCCGCGGCCGCTGCCCGCGCCACCCTGCGTCTGCACCCGCTAGACGATGTGCTCATCGCCCGCCAGGCGCTGGTGCCCGGCCTGGAATTGCCGGAGGAGGGCGTGCAGGTCCGCGAACCGGTGCCCGCTGGGCACAAGGTCGCCGTGCGCGCCATCGCCGCAGGTGCGCCGGTACGCCGCTATGGCCAGATCATCGGCTTCGCCCGCCAGGCCATCGCCGCCGGCAGCCATGTGCACGTGCACAACCTGGCCATGGGCGACTTCGCCCGCGAACACGCCTTCGGCATCGAGGCGCGTGGCGCCCCGGCGCCCATCGAACGCAGCTTTCTCGGCATCGTCCGCCCGGATGGCCGCGTGGCGACCCGCAACTACATCGGCATCCTCACCTCGGTGAATTGCTCGGCCACGGTGGCCCGGGCGGTGGCCGACCATTTCCGCCGCGACGTCCATCCCGCGGCGCTGGAGCCCTATCCCAACGTCGATGGCGTGGTCGCCCTGACCCATGGCGTCGGCTGCGGCATCGACACCCAGGGCGAGGGCATGGCGGTGCTGCGCCGCACCCTGGGCGGCTATGCGGCCCACCCCAACTTCGCCGCCGTGCTGTTCATCGGCCTGGGCTGCGAAGCCAACCAGATCCCCTCACTGCTGGCCGACCAGGGCCTCGCCGAGCATGCGGGACTGCAGACCCTCAATATCCAGGACAGCGGCGGCACCACCGCCACCGTGGCCCGTGGCATCGCCGCGGTCGAGGCGTTGCTGCCCGCGGCCAATGCGGTGCAGCGCGAACCAGTCAGTGCGCGGCATCTGATCCTCGGCCTGCAATGCGGCGGCTCGGACGGCTATTCCGGCATCAGCGCCAATCCGGCCCTGGGCCGGGCGGTGGACCTGCTGGTGGCCGCCGGGGGCACCGCCATCCTCTCGGAGACGCCGGAAATCTACGGCGCCGAACACCTGCTCACCCGGCGCGCTGCCAGCTCGGCGGTGGGCGAGCGCCTGGTGGAACGCATCCGCTGGTGGGAAGACTACTGCGCCCGCTTCGGCGCCAGCCTGGACAACAACCCCTCGGCGGGCAACAAGGCCGGCGGCCTGACCACCATCCTGGAAAAATCCCTGGGCGCGGTGATCAAGGCTGGTTCCACCGATCTGATGGCGGTCTATGGCTACGCCGAGCCGGTGCGCAGCCCGGGCCTGGTGTTCATGGACACCCCCGGCTACGACCCGGTCTCGGCCACCGGCCAGGTGGCGGGCGGTGCCAACCTGATCGCCTTCACCACTGGCCGGGGTTCGGCCTATGGCTGCGCACCGACGCCGTCGCTGAAGATCGCCACCAACACCCGGCTGTGGGAGAGCCAGCGTGACGACATGGACGTGGATTGCGGGGGCCTGGTGGACGGCAGCACCACCCTGGAAGAGCGGGGCGCCTTCATCTTCGAGCGCCTGCTGGCGCTGGCTTCGGGGGAGCGCAGCCGCAGCGAGTTGCACGGCTACGGGCAGAACGAATTCGTCCCCTGGCAACTGGGCGCCACCACCTGAGTGGGCGGTATCAGGGCTCTGCCAGCCCGGTGTCGATGCCGCTGGTCACGGCCTCGCCATCCGGTTGCAGGTGCCGCCAGATGATGATCGCCGCGGTGTGGGTGAAGGCCGCGGCCAGTTCGAGATCCATCGCATCCGGCAGTCGGGGATGTTGGAAATACATCGCCAGGGAACCGAGGCTCTCACCGTCCGCAGTCTTGACCGGAAAGGACCAGCAGCCACGGAAGTCGTACTGACGTGCCATCCACGCCCGGGATTCCCAGAGCGGCTCCTCCAGCACATCGCGGGTGATGACCGGCTCACCCAGCGCGATGGCCAGCCCGCAGGCCAGCGAATCAAGGGAGGTCGGGCAACCCTCCACGTCCCGAGCGTAGCGCTCCGTCATACCCACCACATGGCTCAGACCCGTGCTCTTGGAGAGAAAGAAGGCGCACCGGCGCTGATCACCCGCTTCGGCGATCAGGGCCTGGATCAGAATGCCCAGCGACCGGCGTAGGCCTTCTCCCCTCATGGCGGACTGGAAGGCGTCCTTCTGCGCGGTGAGCCATTGCTGACTGCGTTTCAACTGGCCTTCGCGTTCACGCAGTGCCAGCTCCGCCTGGGTGCGCAGGGTGATATCGGCGAAGGTGACGGCGACACCGGCGACGGCTCGCGGATTGCCCGTATCCGGGTAGATTCGCCGCAAAAACCAGCGGCTGTCCCGGGACTGCACCACCGCCGTGCGGGGCTCGCCATCCTGCAACACCTGCCGAATGTCCTCGAACAGCTCGGGATCCTGGAACTTGGGTACCAGATCCCGCACATGCCGCCCGGTATCGGCCTGTTGCAGCGGCAGCAGGTCGGTCATGGCCGGGGTGAACCAGAGGATCTTCAGCTCGGCATCCAGGCAGAGGGTCATCACGGCGCCGGAGGACAGGACCCGCCGCTGCATCTGCAACTGCCCGATATGGTCCTGCAGCGAATCGTTCGCCCGGTTCAGGTCCTCGTTGCTCAGTTGCAGCTGGTCGTTGGTGTCCTTGAGTTCGTTGTTCAAGGCCTTGAGTTCTTCGGTGAGTGCCTGCAGCTCCTCGCGCGAGGCTTCGAGCTCTTCCTGCGAAAGGCGGATCGCTTCACGCCAGTCCGCTTCCTCTACCACCCGGGTGTCATCGAAAACGTCTGGAGACGCGGGTGTCCCCGCGCTCCCTGACTGACGGATGAAGGACACCAACACCTGATCCTGTTGACCCGGACCATCCAGGGGCGTGATGCGCAAGGTGACGCTCAAGGTGGCGTCGAAGCGATCCGGCAAGCCCGCGACCAGCGTTGGCTCGCCACCGTGCAGGGCGCCGGTGAGGTGATGGCGCAGGGTGGCGACCCAGGGGCGGGGCACCAGATCGAGCAGTCGGTAGCTCGGTTCGCCGACCGGCAGGCCGAGAAAGGCCTCGGTGTTGCCGTACAGGCGCAGCACCTGCCCCTCGACGTCGATCAGCACCGAGGGCAGCTCGAAGTGTTCGAGGGCCGTGCGCTCGGCTTCGAGGGCGCGCGCTGTCCGGCTGGATCGTCGCCGGGGCAGGGTGGGCGGCGGGCCCGGCAAGGGCCCTGCCTTGCGATGGAGATTCCAGCGCAGGGCCACGGGTTCGAAGCCGAAGCGATGCAGGGGATAGGCCTCGCTCTTGCCCAGCAGCAGATAGCCGCCAGGCCGTAGCGCGCCGTGCAATAGCTGCAGCACGAAGTCGATGGTCTCGGGTTCGAGGTAGATCAGCAGATTCCGACAGCTGATCAGATCCATCGCGGCGAACGGCGGATCGAGCAGCAGGTCCTGCACCGCGAAGACCATGCGCTCGCGCAAGGAGCGCCGAACCCGATAGGCCCCATCGACGGCATAGAAGAATCTTTCCAGACGTGCGGGTGATAGCGTCGCCAGCTCTCTGCCGCGATAGGCGCCACGGCTGGCCTGGGCCAGCATCTCCGGGGCCGGCTCGGTGGCGAACAGCTGGGCTCCGGTGGTGCAGCCATGGGCGGTACGCAGTTCGTCGAGCAACATCGCCATCGAATAGGCTTCCTGCCCCGTGGAGCAGGCGGGGATCCAGATGCGCAGGGGCTCGGTCGCCGGACGCTTCAGCAGCGGCAGCAGCACCTCTTCGCCGAGTACGTCCCAGGCGTCCGGATCGCGAAAGAATTCGGTGACATGGATAGGGATGCCCTTGACCAGGGCCACCAGCTCGGCGGGGTCGTCCTCCAGCAGCGCGGCATAGTCGCCGAAGGCCCAGACCCGGCGTACATCCATGCGCTGCTGGATGCGCCAGAGCAGGGGGGACGTCTTGTAGCCGCTGAAGTCGAACGCCGCCTGGCGGCGGATCAGCTCCAGGATCTGCTCCAGGGTCGTTGCCAGGGAGGTCGGCTGGGTCGTGGGCTCCGGCCAGTGGTACTCCGGCGCGGCGCAGCCGATCAGATAGCGCGCGATAGCGGCGATGGGCAGGGCCAGATGATGCAGACCGCGCTGGGCGATGGCGTTGGGCATGCCTTGATGGGCGGCCGTCAGCGGATCCTGGACAATGACCGTGCCCCCGCACTGGCGGATGTGGATAGCCCCGGCGGTGCCGTCCATGCCACTGCCGGACAGGATCACCGTGACGGTACGGGCGGCCGCCTGCGGCGAAAGGCTCTCCAGGAAGGCGTCGATGGCGTCCGTTTCCGGCCGTCGCTGCCCACCTTCGGCTGGGCGCGTGTGAAAACGCTGGTCTTCCAGGGTCAGGATGGCGGCGGGCGAGGGCAGATGGACAGTGCCGGGCTTGGGGTGGGTGTCACTCGCGGCCGTCTCGACCGGCATCGCTGACCAGTTTTGCAGGAGGCTGCGCAGACCACTGGGGCTGCTGGGCGGTAGATGCTGCAGCACGACGAAGGCGAAGGGCAACTGGGTGCCGATGGCCTCGAACAGCTGCTGCAGCGCGGTGATGCCGCCGGCGGAGGCGCCGATCACGATGAGCGGGGGAAGCGCGACAGCCTCCGATGGGGACTGGAGTCTGGTCATGGGAGAGTCCTTGGCGGTGCCCGGGCGGGGGCATCGGGGCGAGGGGCGGCCACAGGAGCGGGTGGCGCCGGATCCCTACCAGCATAACGTCACCCCGCCTTTGCGCCAGCGAAGCGGCGCCTTCTCGCGCCCGGTTGCCCGCTAACGGCGCCCATGGAGCAGGCCATAGAGCACCGGGATCAGCCCCAGGGTCACCAGGGTGCCCAGGGCCAGGCCGCCGATCATGCTGATGGCCATGCCCGTCCACAGGGGGCCGGCAAAGAGCATCAGCGGGATGAGACCGAGGATGCAGGTCAGCTTGGTCATGATGATCGGCCGCAGGCGCTCGCCGGCGGCGTCGAGCAGCGCCGGCACCAGGGGCTTGCCGGCCTGGCGTTCGGCTTCGATGCGTTCGAGCAGCAAGACCGCGTTGTTGACGATGATGCCGGCCAGGGACAGCAGTCCGAAGGTGGCCATGAAGCCGAAGGGATGGCCACTCAGCCAGAGCGCCAGGGCCACGCCGATGAGGATGAAGGGGATGCTGGCAACGATGATGAGCACCTTGCGCAAGGAATCGAATTGCCAGAGGAACAGTAGCAGCATGGCCACGGCGGCCAGCGGCAGGTAGCGCAGCAGGGCGTCGTTGGCGGCGGCGGAATCCTCGCTCTCGCCGCCCAGCTCCAGGCGGTAGCCGGGCGGCAACTGCAGGGTCGGCAACTGGGGCGCGAGGGTGGCGACGAGGGTGGCGGCGGTCATGCCGGGATTGCGCGCGCTGACCGTGAGGGTGCGCTGCAGATTGCGTCTGACCTTGACCCCGGCCTCGCTGGCCAGCTCGATCCGGGCCACCGACGCCAGCGGCAGCGGCGCGCCGCCGCCCTGGGGATAGACCAGCAGGCTGCCTGGATCGCCGTCAGGCGCAGGGCTGCGCGCGGCGATCTCGACCGCATACTGGCCATCGCGCAACCGGGCGCCGCTCAGGCCGTCGCCGGCCAGTTGCAGCGTCTGGGCCAGGTCGCGCCGGTCGAGTCCGGCGGCGCGGGCCCGGGCCGGGTCGACCTCGACCTGATAGCGCAGCAGCCGCGGACCCCAGTCGTCCTGGATGTCGCGGGTCCCGGGGACGGCGGCGAGCAGGTCGGCAAGATCGGTGCCCAGCTGACGCAGGACCGCCTCGTCCGGCCCGCTCAGGCGATAGACCGCCAGGCCGCTCTCGGTGGTGCCCAGGGAAAAGCGCTTGGGCTGGGCGCGCACCTCGGGATAGCCGCGCGCCAGCTCATTCCCGACGCGCGTCATCACTTGGGCGAGATCGGCGTCCGGGCGAGTGGTCACGGTGAAATAGGCGACATTGGGACCGGGCAACGGCGGATTGAGCCCCAGCACGATGCGCGGACCGCCCTCGGCGACGTAGCCGATGCTCTCGACGATATCAACATCCGCGCCCAGCCAGCGGCTGAAGCCCTGCATGAGGTCCAGGGTGCGCTCGGCCGAGGTGCCGGGTTCCAGCTGGATGGGGATCTGGAACTGATTGCGATCCGAGGGCGGCAGGAAGTCGTAGGGCAGGCTGAGCACCTTGAGGGTGGCCAACACCAGCAGCCCGAGCATGGCCAGCAGATAGGCCAGCCGGTGCCGCAGCAGGGCTTCCAGCAGCCGGCGATAGCCCCGGTGCAGGGCGCTGTCGGTGCTGGCGCCGGTATGGGTGGGATCCGGCACCAGGCGCAGGCAGAGCAGCGGCGTCACCGTCAGGCTTAGCGCCCAGGAGCCCAGCAGGGTGAGCGCCAGCACCACGGCCAGGGACCTCAGGTATTCGTTGGTGCTGGTCTGGCCGAGAAAGAACGGCGAGAAGGCCAGGATGATCACCAGCGAAGAGGTCAGCAGCGGGATGGCCAGGGTCCGGCCGGCGGCCTCGCAGGCGGCGCGGCGATCCTCGCCGGCGCGCAGGCGTCGTTCGATGTCTTCGGCGATGACGATGCCGTTGTCCACCAGCAGTCCCAGCGCCAGGATCAGCGCGGCGATGGACACCGTCTGCAACTCGATGCCCAGGGCGCGCATGACCAGCAGGGTGGCCAGTACCGTGAGCGGCACGATGGCGCCGACGATCAGGCCCAGGCGCCAGCCCAGGAACAGCATGACCACCGCCATGACGATCACCATGGTTTCCATCAGCACGTGCTGCATGCGCGCCATGGCGTGATGGACCACCTCGGCCTGGAAGGTCACCCGGTGCAGGGCGAACCCGGCGGGCAGACTGGCCTCCAGGGCCTTGAGCCGGTCGTGCAGCGCAGCGCCGAAGGCTTCCACGTTGCGTCCCGGGGTCATGGCTATGCCCAGCACCAGGGCGCGCTCGCCGCGATAGAAGGCGGCGCTGCGCACCGGCTGCGCGGGTTCGACCCGCACCCGGGCCAGCTCGGCCAGGGGCACGGCGCGGCCGTCGGCCAGCTGGATCGGCACGGCGCGCAGCGCGGCGGGATCGGCCAGTTCGCCGCCGATGGCCAGGCTCAGCGCACGGTCGCCCTGGCGTAGGCTGCCGCCGCTGATCAGTGCGTTGCGCGCCCGCAGCTGCGCCAGCAGGGCCTGGGGCGAAAGACCGGTCCGCGCCAGGGCGGTGGCGTCCAGGTCGAGGGTGACGCGGTCTTCCTGCAGGCCATAGAGGGCGATGCGATCCACACCGGGCAGGTCATAGAGCGCCCGACGCAGCCGTTCGACTTCGCTGCGCAGTTCGCTCGGGCTGAAGCCGGGCGCGGTCACGGCGATGGACGCCACCGCCACCCGCCCGAAGTCGTCGTCCACCAGCGGCCCCTGGGTGCCTTCGGGCAGCTCTTGCGCCACCTCGGCGACCTTGTTGCGCACCCGTTGCCAGAGCGCCGGCAGGTCCGTGATCTCGTCCCGTGCGGTGAGCTGGACGATGGCCTGGCCGGGTCTCAGGGTGGTCACCAGGGTCTTGAGTTCGGGCAATTCGCGCAGCCGGTCTTCCAGCGGCTTGGCCAGCAGCTCTTCCACCCGGTCGCTGGGCAGGCCGGGCAGGGCGACGCTGACCAGGGCGTCGCGCACCGTGACGCTGGGCTCCTCCTGGGAGGGAAAGCCGAGAAAGGCATAGAGACCGCCGAGCAGCAGGGCCAGGGCGACAAAGAGCACCAGGCGACCCCGGCGCAGGGCGAAAGCGGTCAGGGACATAACTTACTCCCCCGTGAGCACGGTGCCGGGCCGATAGGGCAGCACATGCTCGCCCGCGCGCAGGAAGGCGGCGCCGGCCACCACGATCTGGTCACCCTCGGCGAGACCGCTGGCGATCAGCGCCTGGCCCTGCTGCAGGGCCGCCACCGTGACCGGGCGCGGTTTCACCTGCTGGGTCTCCGGCTGGTAGACATAGACCTGACCGGCGCTGCCGCTCTGACCGGGCAGCAGCGCGCCCAGGGGCACCGCTAGCTGCGCCTGGGCCGGCAGCGGCAGCCGTACGTCCAGCAGGCTGCCGCTGGGCAGGGCCGGTGCTTCCTGGTCGAGGGCGAAGACCGCTTCCTGCAGCAGGCCCTGCTCGGCACGCGGTGAAAGACCGACCAGCCGGAGCGGCAGGGGCGCGCCGTCGCGCGTGGCATAGGCCTGGGCCTGAGTGCCGGGCGCCAGCCTCTGGGCCAGGGCGGCCGGCACCTGCACCACCACCTGACGTTCGCCGTCGGCCTGCAGCCCGAACAGGGTCTCGCCCGCGCCCACCAGCCGCAGCGGCTCCGGCGCGCGCAGGACGATCTGGCCGGCGAAGGGCGCTATCAGCCGGGTCTGGGCCAGGGCGCGGCGCGCCAGGGCCAGTTCCGCCTCGGCGCCTCCTTGCTGGGCCTGGGCCGCACCCAGGGCGGCGTCGGCGGCTTCCAGCTCGGCCTTGGCCAGGTTGTCGTCGGCGAACAGCTGCCGGGCACGCCGCTGCCCGGCGCGGCGCTGGTCCAGCTCCACCCGAGCGGCCTGCACCCGGGCGCTGGCCTGGGCCAGGCGCAGACGCGCCGGCTCGGCATCCTGCTCGGCGAGCAACTGCCCGGCGGTGACCCGCGCGCCCACGTCCACCGCGACGCGCAGCACCCGCCCGCCATTCTCGAAGGCCAGCGCCGTGCTGCGCGGCTGGCGCACCAGGCCGGGCAGCAGCGGCGCCTGGGCCGCAAGGCGCGCGACCGGCGCGAGCTTGACGGTGCGCAGGGGCACCGGACCGGGGCGTTCATCGGGTGAACAGCCGCCCAGCAGGGGCAGCAGCAGGAGTAAGGCGAGGGCGGAGGTCAGGCGCGGGCCAGGCATGGCGGGCTCCAGGATCAGAAGCTATAGGTCAGGGCGACTTGGGCGGTGGTGGCGGTGGCGCGCTGCCGCAGCGGGCTGTCGCGTGCCTGGTCGCCGTAGTAGGTGGTGGTCAGGGTCGCCACCGAACTCCAGTGCGGATCGAAGGCGTGCAACCAGTTCAGCGCGGCGGAATAGGCATAGATGCCCCGGTCGAGCCGCGCCGGGGCGAAGCCGCTGGCGGCGCTCTGGGCGGCGGTGACGCCGAAATAGGTCTGGTTGAAGCGGCGGTCACCGGCGTGGGCGTCGAGATCCAGCGCCAGGGTGTCCTGGTCGGTGTGCAGGCCGATGGCTTCCACGCCCAGGCGATAGCGATTGCCGCGCTGGGCCCCGGCCAGTCGCCATTCGCCCTCGGCGTTGAGGCTGAGCCAGGGCGCCAGGGCCTGGCTCAGATTGAGGTCCAGCACCGTGGCACCGTCGACCTCGCCCATACCCTTCAAGCGGTCGGCGCCTGGCCGCGAGGCGTTGTCGCGGTCATCGCGGCCGAAGTCGTAGTTCAGGGCGCCGCTGAGGGTCAGTCCCTGGGCCGACTGCCATTGCAGGCCGAGGCCGCGACTGGTGTCGGCAAAGAAGGGCCCACGCTGCACTACCACCAGCGGCAGCAACTGCGGCCGGTAGGCGGCCGAACCCATGTAGCGACTGACCGCGCCGGCCACCAGGCCGAGGCTGACGTCGGTGTGGTCGCCCCAGGGCGAGGCGTCGGCCGCCTGGCCGGCCAGGGGTGTCAGGCAGAGCAGCAGCGGCAGCAGGGTGGTGCGGGTCATGGCGAGTCCTCTCAGGTGGCGGAAGGGTGGTCGAGGCCGTGCAGGGCGCGGTACAGGCGCAGGCGATTGAGGCGCAGGGACTGGTCGGTCTGGCGCAGCGCCTCGCCGGCGCGCAACCCGTCGAGACCGGCCTGCAGGCTGGCGCCGGGATCGCCGGCCCCGGCCTGCCACTGGCGCGCCAGACGCTGGCGGCGCTGTTGGCTCAACTGCAGCTGGGCGGCCAGGGTCTGCCGCTGCGCGAGCAGCAGGCGGCGCTCTTCCAGGCTGTCGGCCAGTTCGCGAAAGGCGTCCTGCAGGGTGCGTTCGTAGGCGGCCAGCGCCAGGTCGCGAGCGGTCCTGGCGGCGTCCAGGTTGGCCTGGTTGCGCCCGCCGTCGAACAGCGGCAGGGACAGCGACGGCGTCAGCAGGCGCAGCCCCTGGCCGGCGCTGAACAGGTCCTGCAATTGCGGACTGGCCAGGCCCACCGCAGTGCTCAGGCGAATGCTCGGGAAAAAGGCGGCGCGGGCCGCGCCTATGCTGGCGTTGGCCGCCTGCAGGCGCTCCTCGGCCGCGCGTACGTCGAGACGCTCCAGCAGGCGGCTGGAGGGCAGGTCGGCCAGCTCGCCCGGCAGTTCCGGCGGCGGACCGGCCGGGGCAGGCGCAGCGCTGGGCGAGGGCGCCAGCCGGTAGCCGGTGACCCAGGCCAGCGCCCCATAGGCCTGGGTGCGTTGGCTCAGGCGCTGTTGCTCCAGTTGGCGTGCGTCCAGGGCGGCCTGGGTCAGGGGCTCCAGGGCAGCCGGGGCCAGGTCGCCGGCGGCGATGCGTGCCCGGGTCCGCTGCACCAGCTCATCGCTGAGGGCCGCCATGGCCTGGGCGCTGAAGACCTGGGCATCGGCCTCGCGGGCCAGCAGGAAGAGGCGCGCCACCTCGGCTACCAGGGCGCCGCGCGCGGCCTGCTGGCCATAGGCGCTGGCCAACAGTTGGTGGCGGGCCTCTTCGCCGAGGCTGGCTACCCGCCCGAAGAAGTCCAGTTCGAAGGCGTCCACGCCGAGGGTGGCGGTGGCCAGGTCCTGCTGGTAGCGCTCGTCCAGCGCCTGGTCGGCGAAGCGCTGGCGCGGCCGCTGCACCGCCAGGCCCAAGGTGGGCCAGCGGTCGGCCTGGCGCGCGCCCAGCTGCGCCCGTGCCTGCTCGACCCTGAGCTGGATTATCCGGTAGTCTCGATTGCCCGCCAGCGCCTGGCCCACCAGCTCTGGCAGGATAGCGTCAGCGCTGACCGCGGCCAGCAGTTGGCGCTCGTCAGGGCTGAGATCAACGCCCACCGCGGGGGCAGCGTCCTGCCGCTGCCACAGCCCCTGGTGCGCGGGCACCGGCAGGGGCGGCCGCTGGTAGTCGGGAATCAGCGAGCAACCGCTGAGGCCCAGCAGACCGATCAGCAGCAACTGGCAGGTGATGGAAGCGGCGAGTGAAGGCATGGCAGGCGGACCCGGTGCAAGGCATGGGTCGCAGCCTAGGGACGCCGAATCAAGATTCCTTCGGCGAATTGTCTAGATTCGATCAAGAGAGCGGACGTGGGCGACAAACTCATACTCATCGTCGAAGACGACGCCGACAGCGCCAGCGTGCTGGAGGCCTATCTGCTGCGCGATGGCTTCGCGGTCGTCCTCGCCGAAGACGGCCGCCAGGGACTGGAGCTGTTCCAGCGCGAGCGACCCGATCTGGTGTTGCTCGACATGATGCTGCCGCGCCTCGGTGGCACCGAGGTGCTGGCACAGATCCGCCGCGCCGGGGATACCCCGGTGATCATGGTGACCGCCATCGGCGACGAGCCGGAAAAGCTCGGCGCCCTGCGCTATGGCGCCGACGACTACGTGGTCAAGCCCTACAACCCCAAGGAGGTGGTGGCGCGGGTGCACGCGGTGCTGCGTCGCTGCCACCAGGCGCCGCGCGATGACCGCTGGCTGCGCCATGGCGCCCTGACGGTGGATCTGGAACGTTTCAGCGCCACCGTCGAGGCACGCGCCCTGGAGCTGACGCCCACCGAATTCGGCCTGCTCGCCACCCTGATGCGCACCCCGCACAAGGCCTTTACCCGCGAGGAATTGCTGGAGCGCTGCCTGCCGGAAAGCGAAGCCCTGGCGCGGGTGGTGGACACCCACCTGCACAACCTCAGGCGCAAGCTGGAAGCGGCGGGTCTTCCCGGCGTGCCGGTGACGGTGCGCGCCATCGGCTATCGCTTTTCATGAAGCGCCAGGCGCCGCTGGGGCGCTGGGTCGGCTGGCGCATGAGCCTGCTGGCCCTGGGCGCGGTGCTGCTGATCGCCGCCGGCATGTACCTCTGGTTTCTCTTCGGCGACTGGTGGGTGCTGCGCCAGGTGCCCCAGGCGGCGCGGGCGGAAATCCTCCAGCTGCGCGCCGATCCGCAGGAAAACGAGGCGCGACTCTGGGCGCTGTTCAGCCACTACTATCCGGTGCGCTATTTCCTGCCCGGCATCGCCAGCCGCGACTGGTGGGTGCTGGCGGGGCTGCTGCTGGCGGCCGTGCCGCTGATCCTGCTGGCCGGCTTCCGGCTGTCACGCCCGCTGTCGAGCCAGTTCTCCGCCATCGCCGCGGCGGCGCGGCGGGTGGCCTCCGGCGATCTGGAGACCCGCCTGGAGGTGGCCGAGACGGCGCCGGCGGAATTGCGCCGCCTGGCGCTGGACTTCAACAGCCTCACCGCGCGGCTGCAGCAATACGAGCGCGACGTGCGGGATTCCAGCGCCATCCTCGCCCATGAGCTGCGCACCCCGCTCAACGCCGCCTCGGTGCGGGTGCAGGGCATCCTCGACGAGGTCTTTCCCGCCGATGCCCGCCAGTTGCAGATGGTCAAGCGCCAGCTCGACCTGCTCAACACCCTGGTGGGCGATCTGCACACCCTGTCGCTGGCCGAGGCCGGGCAACTGGCGCTGGATCAGCGGCCCTTCGCCCTGGCGGCATTGGTGGAGGAGCGACTGGCCTGGTTCGCGCCCCAGCTGCAGGCCGAGGCCATCCAGCTGCGCCTGGAACTGGATCCCCGCCAACGGCTGTACGCCGACCGCCATCGCATCGGCCAGTTGCTCAACATCCTGCTGGAAAATTTCCTGCGCTATGGCGCCAGCGGCGGCGAACTGGAGATCGTCCAGCTGGCCCTGGCCGAGGGCCTGGTGCTGGAATTCCGGGATCGCGGCCCGGGCATCGCCGAAGCCGATCGCGAGCGGGTCTTTCACCGCTTCTGGCGCGCCGACAGCTCCCGGGCACGGCACCTGGGCGGCAGTGGCCTGGGCCTGTCCATCGCCCGCGCCATCTGCGCGGCGCATCAGGGCCGCATCGTCGCCCTGGGGCGCGAGGGTGGGGGGACGGTCATGCGCATCGAATTGCCGGGACGGCTGTCCTAACGCGGCGGGCGTCTGGAACGACTGCCCCTGTCTGGGCGACAGGGGCAGCGGGGCTCAGGCGGAGGCGTCGTCTGCGGGAGCGGCAACGGTCTCGGCCGCTGCAGGCGCTTGCGCTTCGGCAGGCGCGGCGGTGTCCGCCTTGGCCTTGGCCTGCTCACGGCGGGCCTGGGCGCGCTGGCGGCGTGCCTGCTGCTTGGCATAGACCGCCTGGGAGGCGGTCACGGTGCCAGCCGGCTGGCCATCCAGATCCAGACGCGGGGCGTTTTCGGTCATGGCCGCCCAGTAGCGGGTGCCGCGACACCAGGTGGCGATCGACTGCTTGAGCTGATCACCGGTGATGCCCAGGCGCTCAAGGTGCTGCTCGGCGTCCTTCAGGATGCCTTCCTTGAGCGGCACCTTGGGTGCCGGATTGACCGGGAAGGCCAGCGGGAAGTGCTTTTGCAGACGGCGGATGCCTTCGACCACCGGATCCTGCTCGCGGGGCTTCTGCTCGCGGGGCTTGGCTTTCGGTGAAGGTCTCCGCGCCGGCCGCTCGTTGCTCTCGGTCTTTACCTGCGCTTTTTCGGCCCGCAGGCGGTCGCGTAGTTCAGCTAGTTGCTCAAAGCCCATCGTTCAGCTCACCGCTCCAA
>Ga0153990_1000085_pt1 | contig 16658 bp, 10 predicted proteins | sample TSNC074MetaG_FD_104739 | JGI IMG/M metagenome (GOLD analysis project Ga0153990, IMG submission 104739) | Attine ant fungus gardens microbial communities from North Carolina, USA - TSNC074 MetaG | ecosystem: Host-associated > Fungi > Mycelium > Unclassified | place: USA: North Carolina, Jones...
CATGCCGACCACCGCCGCCGGGGTACAGGACTTCGGCGCCGGCTTCATGCCGCCGTCGACGCCCGTCGGTACCATCGGCATGCGCTTCAGCGACTACCAGGCGCGGGTGATCAAGGACAGCCATGGCCGGGACGATGGCAACGATTTCAACATCAACGTCCTGGCCATCGGCCTGGCCTATCTGCGCATGACCGATCAGCAGCTGTTCGGGGCGCGCTACGGCTTCGGCGCGGTCTCGGTGTTCTTTCGCATGGATGCGGACCTCGGTATCAACGCCGGCGGGCAGCGGGTGTTCAGCGACAGCGCCGAGCTGTTCCGCCCGGCCGACCTGCAGCTGATTCCGCTGATCCTCGCCTGGGAGCCGGCGCCCGGCGTCGGCATCAATACCCAGCTGTCGATCCAGGCGCCCACCGGCGACTACGACAAGAATCGCCTGGTCAGTCCCGGGACCAACCACTGGACGGTCTCGCCGATCTTCAATGCCAGCTACATCAGCCCCAGCGGGCTGGAGCTGTCGTCCAGCTTCCAGGTCGACATCAATGCGCGCAACTCGGCCACCGACTACCGCAGCGGGGTGGAGTACCGCCACGAATTCGCCGTGGGCCAGCACGTCGGTCCCTGTACGGCGGGGCTGGGCGGCTACTACTACCGCCAGCTCAGCGACGACGACGCCCCGGGCCTGACCCGTGGCAACCGCGCCCGCACCCTGGCGCTGGGGCCGGCGCTCAGCTACTTCGACCCCGCCTCGGGGCTGCCGGCCATCTGGTTGCACGCCTACAAGGAATTCGAGACGCGCAACCGGGCGGAGGGCTATACGGTGGCGCTGAAGATCGGCGCCAGCTTCTAGCGGGGTGGACTAGCCGCCCATCATCTCGCGCACCCGCGCCGCCAGGGTGTCCACGGCGAAGGGCTTGGTCAGGATCTCCATGCCGGGGTCCAGGTGGCCGTTGCCGATGGCGGCGTTCTCGGCATAGCCGGTGATGAACAGGGTCTTGAGACCCGGGCGTGACTGGCGTCCCGCATCGGCCATCTGCCGGCCGTTCATGCCACCGGGCAGACCGACGTCGGTGATCAGCAGATCCAGGTGCACATCGGACTGCAGGATCTTCAGGCCGGTGAGGCTGTCGGCGGCTTCGATCACCGCGTAGCCGAGGTCTTCGAGGATATCCACCACCAGCATCCGCACCGTTGGCTCGTCGTCGACGATGAGCACCGTCTCGCCCTGGGCGCTGCCGGCCATGTCCAGGCGCGTGGCCAGGTCTTCGTCGGCCGGCGCCTCGCCCAGGTAACGCGGCAGATAGATGCACAGGGTGGTGCCCTGGCCGACTTCGGAGTAGAGCCGCACCTGGCCGCCCGACTGGCGCGCGAAGCCATAGATCATCGACAGGCCCAGACCGGTGCCCTGGCCGATGGGCTTGGTGGTGAAGAAGGGCTCGAACACCCGGGCCGCCACCTCGGGCGGGATGCCGACCCCGGTATCGGTCACGCACAGCGACAGGTACTGGCCTTCCGGCAGATCCTGGGCGCGGGCGGTCTCGCGATCCATCCAGCGATTGGCGGTCTCGATGGTGATGCGGCCGCCGTCGGGCATGGCGTCGCGGGCATTGATGCACAGGTTGAGCAGCGAATTTTCCAGCTGGCTGGGATCCACCAGGGCGGGCCAGAGGCCGGCGGCACCGACCGTCTCGACCTGGATGCTCGGACCCACGGTGCGCTGGATGAGGTCGGTGAGGCCATCGATCAGCTGGTTGACGTCCACCGGTCGGGGCGCCAGGGTCTGACGCCGGGAAAAGGCCAGCAGCCGGTGGGTGAGGGCGGCGGCGCGCTTGGCCGCGCCCTGGGCGGCCACCAGGTAGCGATCGAGTTCGCGCAGCCGACCCTGGGCGATGCGCGTCTCCATCAGTTCCAGCGCGCCGGAGATACCGGCCAGCAGGTTGTTGAAGTCGTGGGCGAGGCCGCCGGTGAGCTGGCCGACGGCTTCCATCTTCTGCGCCTGGCGCAGCTTTTCCTCGGCCTGCATCAACTCGGCCGAACGTTCGGCCACGCGCACCTCCAGGGTGTCGTTGAGGGTGCGCAGGGCGGCCAGGGCCTTGTCGCGCTCGGCCTCGATGGCGCGCCGCTCCTCGACGTCGATGAGCACGCCGGGAAAGCGCAGCGGCGTGCCGTCGGCGGCATGGTCGACCCGGCCGTTGGCCTCGATCCAGTAGTAGTGGCCGTCGGCGCGGCGTACCCGGTACTGATGGGCGAAGGATCCGGCCTGGGCGATCACCACCTCGATGGCCCGGGCGAGACCCTCCTTGTCATCGGGATGGACGTTGGTGACCACCTGCGCCAGGCTCAGGCCTTCGCGGCCCAGCTGCGGATCGAGGCCGAAGACCGTGGCGAAGGCTTCGTCCACGGTGAATCTGTCGGTCGGCAGGTCCCAGTGCCAGGTGCCGATGATGGCGCCCGCGGAAAGCGCCAGCTGCACGCGCTCGATGTTCTCCCGGGCCAGGGCCTCGCTGACGCGCAGCCGTTCCTCGGCGTTGCGTCGCTCGGTCACGTCGCTGAAGAGGATGGCGATCTGGCGCTCGTCCGGGTCGCCGACCCGCACGGCGCGCACGTCGAACCAGCGTTCGAAGGTGTTGGCGTAGTTCTCGAAGGTCGCCGGTTCGCCGGTCTTGGCCACATGGCCATAGGTGTCGAACCAGAACTGCTCCAGGTTGGGGGCGAACTCGGTCACCCACTTGCCGCGCAGATTGACCCCGGCCTGGCGTTCGAAGGCCGGATTGGCCTCCAGGAAGCGGTAGTCGATGGGCTTGTCGTCGGCGTCGAACTTGACCTGGACGATGGCGAAGGCCGAGCCGATGGTCTCGATGATGGCGCGAAAGCGCTCTTCGCTCTTGCGCAGGGCGGTTTCCGCCGTCTGCAGCTGACTCATGTCCAGCATGGCGCCGATCATCCGCGTGGGGCGGCCGTAGACATCACGGATCACCCGACCGCGGTCGAACACCAGCGCATAGGAGCCGTCCGCACGCAGAAAGCGGTATTCGTCGGTCCAGACCAGGCCGTCGCCATCGATCACCCCATGGATGGAGGCGTCGATTCGCGTGCGGTCGTCCGGATGGATCTGGGCGAGCCACCAGTTGCCGGTAGAGTCCACCGCTTCCGGGGCGTGGCCATAGGCCGTGGTCAGAGCTTCGTTCCAGCGCACCTGGCCGGTGGTGAAGTCCCAGTCCCAGATGGCGTCGTTGGTGGCTTCGGCCACCAGCCGGTAGCGTTCCTGGGTTTCCTTGAGCGCCAGGCCCGCCAGGTGTTCGACGGTACGATCGCGGAGGATCTTGACGAACCCCAGGGGCTCGCCGTCGTCGTCGGTCAGGGCCATCATCTCGCCCGAGGCCCAGAAGCGCTGGCCGTCCTTGCGCAGGTGCCAGCGCTCGTCCATGGCGCTGCCATCCCGCAACGCCTTGGCCATCTCGTACGCGGCACGACGGTTGGCCCGGTCCTCAGGGGTGAAGAAGCGCGAGGCATCCTGGCCGATCATCTCCTGGGCGGTCCAGCCCATGACCTGCTCGGCGCCCGGATTCCAGTCCGTGATGAGCCCCTCGCGGTCGCAGACCACGATGGCGAACTGGGTGGTGCTTTCCAGCACGGCGCGGCTGCGTGCCTTGCTGGGGCGGCGGGGGGCGCCGTTCGGTGCCGTGGCGTGGTCCTCTGCGGAAGACAGGGCGCCCCGCAAACGCAGAACTTCAGCTTCGAGTTCCGCACGCGTCAGGGTGGCCAGGGGTACCTCACTCATCTTGCTCGGAATCCTCGAAAATCGGTCAGAGGGTCGTTCGACCGCAAAAGCGGCAGAGTGTGGCTGGCCCGTGCGATGCCGGATAGGTCTTGCCGCTGATCGGCAAGCTGGGCGGAGGCAGTGGCGGAAATGATGCTTGAGACGAGGGTGTCGCCAAGCGACACGGTCACGCAGCACAGGCCGGCGGCCTAGAGCGGTGCAGGCGAAGCGGCAGTTCGCCGCCAGCAGCGCCGGTGTGTCGTCTGGCTGGGACGAAACGACCCTTTGCCTACGGAGGATGAGCGGTCGCACCCTGGAACCTGGTCGCCGCCAGCGGCCTCTACGAAGGCACGAGGCGGTCATCGCGACCGCCGGAATCCCCCGAACGGACCGCGCAGGAGCACCTCGAGCATGGCCACGGAATCCCCACCTGCAACCACAGCGCTCAAACGCGCCATCACCCTGCCCATGCTGCTGTTCTTCATTCTCGGCGACGTGCTGGGCGCGGGTGTCTATGCCCTGGCGGGGACCATCGCCGGGCGGGTCGGCGGCGCCATCTGGGCGCCGCTGCTGATCGCCTTGCTGTTCGCCCTGCTGACCGCCGCCTCCTATGCCGAGCTGGTCACCAAGTACCCGAGGGCGGGCGGCGCGGCGGTCTTTGCCGAACGCGCCTTCGGCCGGCCCTGGCTGTCCTTTCTGGTGGGTTTCTCGATGCTGGCCGCTGGCGTCACCAGTGCCGCGGGGCTGGCGGTGGCCTTTGCCGGTGGCTATCTGCAGGCGCTGGTGCCCTGGCCGGCCAGCTGGGTCTGCCTGGCCTTCCTGGTGCTCATCGGCCTGCTCAATGCCCGGGGCATCAAGGAATCGCTGTCGGTCAACCTGGTGATGACCCTGGTCGAGTTGTCGGGCCTGGTGATCGTCATCGTGGCGGCGGCCTGGTTCGTCGCCCAGGGGCAGGGTGAGCCCGCGCGGCTGCTGGAGGTGGATGCGCCCTCGGCCACGGTGGCCATTCTCAGCGCCTCGCTGCTGGCCTTCTATTCCTTCGTCGGCTTCGAGACCTCGGCCAACCTGGCCGAGGAGGTACGCGATGTCAGCCGCGTCTATCCGCGGGCGCTGTTCGGCGCCCTGGTCATCGCCGGCATCGTCTACATGCTGGTGGGGGCGGGCGCCGCGCTGGTGCTGCCGGTGGCGCAGCTCAAGGCCTCGGGCGCACCGCTGATGGACGTCCTCGGCGCCTCGGGGCTGGGCGTGCCGACCCGGCTATTCGCCGTCATCGCCCTGATCGCGGTAGCCAATGGCGCGCTGCTGACCATGATCATGGCCAGCCGCCTGGCCTACGGCATGGCCCGCCAGGGGCTGCTGCCGGCGGTGCTCGGTCGGGTGCTGCCGCGGCGACAGACCCCGGGGGTCGCCATCCTCGCCACCACCGCAGTGGCCATCGCCCTGACCTATACCAGCACCCTGGATGTGCTGGCCGAGACCGTGGTGCTCTTGCTCCTGGTGGTGTTCATCAGCACCAACCTGGCGGTGCTGGTGCTCAAGCGCGACCGGGTCGAACACGCGCATTTCCGCGTCCACTGGCTCTTTCCGGTGCTGGCCCTGGCCTCCTGTGCGCTGCTCCTGGCCCAGCAGGGCGCGGCGACCTGGTGGCGCGCCGCGCTGATGCTGCTGGTCGGCGCCGCGCTCTATGGGCTGACGCGGCTGGCCGGCGCGCGCCGGGTCACCGCCTAGCCGCCCACCAGCGCATAGAGGGTCTGCATGTCGGCCGGCTTGGTCAGGTGATGATCGAAGCCCGCCGCCAAGGCCTCGGCCTTGTCCTGGGCCTGACCCCAGCCGGTCATGGCGATCAGCTTGACGGCCTGCCCGGCCGGGATCTCGCGGATCGCCCGGGCCAGTTGGTGACCGGTGAGCCCCGGCATGCCGATGTCGGAGATGACGATGTCGGGGCCATAGCTCTGGAACAGCGTGAGCGCCGCCTGGCCGTCGTAGACGACCCGTACCTCGTGGCCATCCAGCTCCAGCAGTTCGGCGATGGTGTCGGCGATGTCGGGGTTGTCGTCCGCCACCAGGATCCGCCGGGTGGCCGGCAGCGCTGGCGCCGCTGCGACGGGCTCCGCAACGGTCGCCGGAGGCGCCACGGTCAGCGGCAGGCTCACGGTGAAGCGGCTGCCCTGACCCAGGCCGGCGCTGGTCGCAGTGATGTCGCCACCCTGCAGCCGCGCCAGTTCGCGGGACAGCGCCAGGCCGATACCCAGGCCCGGCGAGCGTTCCGCCAGGCGCGGATCGATCTGGCCGAACATCTGGAACAGGTCGGTCAGGCGTTCGGGCGCGATGCCGATGCCGTTGTCGGCGATCTCCACCCGCACCTCGTCGTCGCCCGCCCACACGGCGAGGGTGATGCGCCCACCCGCCGGTGTGTAACGGGCGGCGTTGCCCAGCAGGTTGATGAAGATCTGCTCCAGGCGCAGCGTATCGGCGTACAGCCAGAGCGGCGCCTCGGGCAGTTGCAGCATGAAGCTCTGACCCTTGTCCTGCATCGGCGCCTGGGCCGCGTCGGCCGCCGCCTGGAGCACCGTCTGCAGGGTAACGAAGGCATTGTGCAGGGTGATGCGCCCAAAGGTGATGCGTGAGATGTCCAGCAGGTCATTGAGCAGGGCGCCCATGCGTTCCACCTGCCGCTCGATGGTCTGGCAACTGCGCTGTTGCTGTTCGAGCGAGGCCTGGGGCGCGGCGATCAGCGCCGCCGCGTGGCGGATGGGCGCCAGGGGATTGCGCAGCTCATGGGCCAGCACGGCGAGGAATTCATCCTTTTGCCGATCGTTGTCGCGCAGCTGCTGTTCCTGGCGTTTTCGCTCGGTGATGTCGAGAAACCAGACCGCCACGTTGCCGTCGAAGGGCGTGGCGCTGATCTGCAGCCAGCGGCTGGTGCCACTGGCATCGGCGCCCTGTAGTTCGACGGACCAGGCCGCCTCGTCGGCCTGGTGCTCACCACAGGCCTGCAGGATGCGCGGACCGGCCCAGGGCAGGCTGGGATGCGCGGCGCTGCCGTCGTGGCCCAGGGTGGCGGCGCCGATGGGGTTGAGATAGTCCCAGACGAAGCCGCCTTCGGCGGCGGGCACGGCGATGCCGAAGGACACCTGCGAGCTCTCCAGCGCCACTCGCAGACGGCGTTGCGAGTGCAGCGCGGCCTCCTGAATGCGGGCGCGATCGATCACCAGCGCCGCCTTGGAGGCGCACAGATCGGCCAGGCGCTGCTGGCGCGGCGTGGGTTCTCCGGCCTCCGGCAGGTGCACGGTGAGAGCGCCGAGGGTGCCGTGCAGGGTACTGCGCAAGGGCACGGCATGCAGGGCGGCAAAGCCCAGGCGGCGGCCAAGCGTAGCCAGGGCGGCGAACTCCGGCGCGGTCGCCAGCTCCGGTATCACCACGCGGGTACCGCTGCGCAGGGCAGCGGCACAGGCGCTGTCCGCGGGCTGCAGGGCGGCCAACTGGTCCTGCGCCTCGGCCGCGAAGCCCGGCGCGAAATACAGCTGCGGCGGCTTGCCGTCTTCCAGCAGCGAGACGCAGCCCAGGGACGTCTGATGAAAGTGGCAGAGGACCTCGAGGATCTCCCGTAACTGTTGCGACAGCGAGGGCAATTGCAGCAGGCGATGATTGAGCCGTTGCAGGACCTCCAGATCGGCGACCTGCAGCTGCAACTGTTCCTGACTCCGCTGCAGGCCCCGCAGGTAGTCGTCACGCTCCTCTTCCAGCAGCCGGCGGGCGTCGGCTGCGGCCAGCAGGGCTTCGCCGACCTGGCGGATCTCCAGGACGTCACTGTCCGGCAGCACGGGTGGCTGGCGCTGGCCCAGCGCCTGGGCGGCGGCCTGCAGCGCCTGTACCGGCTGGCTGATGCGCCGCGACAGCAGCAGGGCCATCGCCCAGGCGAAAGCCACCGACAGCACCAGGCCGCCGCCATAGAGGGCGAAGGAGCGATTGGCGGCCGCGGTCACCTCTTCGGTAGGGATGGCGGTGGTCACGGTCCAGCCGGAATCGGGCAGGCGCACGAAGGCGGTATAGACCTGGCGGCCTTCGCGGGTACGGGCGGTGCCGACGCCTTCCTCACCCGGTTGCGTCAGGATCGCCGCCAGGCCTGGCAGGGCGGGCTCGCCCAGGCTTTCCTCATGCAGACTGGTACGGGCAATGCGCAGGCCATGGCGATCGAATACCGAGCCCACCCAGTCCTTGGGCAGGGCGCGGGCCAGACGCGCCGCGCGGATGCTTTCCGGTGTCATCACCGCGGTCAACACGAAACTCAGCCTACCCTCGCGCTGCACCGGCACCCTTACTGGGAAGGCCAGCTGGCCGGAGGGCCCCTTGCCCAGCTGACCGATGACCGGGCGACGTCGGGCGACCACCTCGGCGAAGCTTTCCGGCTCGGCCAGCGAGCCCGCGGGTTGACGCTGTTGCGTCGAGATGCGCCGGACCACCTGGCCATCCGGTGTGGCGAGCAGCACCGAGCGCCATCCCGGCGCCAGCGGCAGGACCCGCTCGACCAGGGTGGCGAAGCCCTCCAGGTCGCCCGCCGCCAGCAGGGGCGACTCGGCCAGGGCCTGGAGGATGGTCACCGAACGGCGCAGTTCGCTCTCGATGGTGGTGGCGGCCTGGCGGCTGGATTCCAGCGCCCGCTGTTCAGCTTCATGCTGCTGGTGATGGACGAGCAGCCACAGCCCCAGCCCGGCAATCAGCGCCAGGGGCACGATCCCGGCGAAGGCGATGGCCAGCAGGCGGTTGCGCAGCGGGACCAGGTGCGCAGGGCGGGACTTGATAGGCGACATGGGCATTTCGATGGTGGAGAAGGCTCATTCTAGCCTGAGTTAGAGTGGTCCTTTGCCAGGCTTGAGCTCCCGTCGTCGGGCCGGTGCATATCGCTGCAGGCCGCGCCAGCTCTAGCCTGCAGCTTATCGAGGGGGTACCGCTGATCGGCGATGGGTGGCTATTCAGTCAAGGTACGGTGACGCCGAACAGAAGGAGGTGAATCTGCCCTGTCTGCCCGGAGTCATTCCATGCGTACCCTGAGATTGTCGGCCCGTTCGGCCGTGTGTTTTGCTGCCGTCACCCTGTTGCTGCTGGTCCTGGCGGTCACCTCGGCCGTAGGCCTCAACGCGCTTTACAAAGCCGAACAGGATGTCGAAACCAACTGGATGGCCAGCATCGCCCAGACGGCGAAGATGGATACCATTGTGCTGAGACTGCGGCTGGAAACCTTCCGCATCGTGGCGTCGGACGATCCGCAGATCAAGCAGAGCGGCGTCGCGACCATCGCTCAGACAAGGGACAGGCTGCGCAAGGAAGTGGCCGCCTACAAGGCCCTGATCGCGTCGCCGGAAGAACAGCGGCTGGCCGATGCCGTTGACGCGGGGGTCAAGGCCTACGATGCGCGCCTGGACGAGATTCTCGCCATCGCCCAGACGCGTTCCAGCAGTGAAGGCATCACCTACGTCAACGCCCAGATCCGCCCCCTCACCAACGACCTGCAGGAGAAGATCGTCGCCCTGGCTGACTTCAACCAGCGCGGCGCCAAGCAGGCGGGCGAGCTGGCCAACCAGACCTACAGCCGTAACCTCTGGCTGCTCGGGATCATCTCCGCCGTGGCCGTGGTCCTCACCGTGGTGCTGGCCGTGCTCTATACCCGCAGCATCCTGCAGCCGCTGCGCCAGGTGCTGGCCATCAACAAGCGCATTGCCGAAGGCGATCTGCGGGTGTCGGTTGTGGCAGAGGGTCGCGACGAGATGGCCGACCTGATGCGGGCCACGGTGCAGATGCAGCAGACCCTGCGCGACACCGTCAGCCACATCGGCGAAGCCTCGACCCAGCTGGCGTCCGCCGCCGAAGAGATGAATGCCGTGACCGAAGAAGCCAGCCGTGGCCTGCAACGCCAGAACGGCGAGGTGGAACAGGCTGCCGCGGCGGTCAACGAGATGACCGCCGCCGTGGAGGAGGTGGCGCGTAACGCCGCCTCGGCCTCGACCTCGGCGCAGCAATCCGAGCGCTCCACCGGCCTGGGCGCGGCCCGCGTCACCGAGACCGTCAATGCCATCAACTCCCTGACCAGCACCGTGTCCCACACCAGCGAGCAGATCGTCGCTCTGGCCGGACAGGCGCACGGCATCGCCACCGTGGTCGATGTCATCCGTGGCATCGCCGAGCAGACCAACCTGCTGGCGCTGAACGCCGCCATCGAAGCCGCCCGGGCCGGTGAACAGGGTCGCGGCTTCGCCGTGGTCGCCGACGAGGTGCGCGCCCTGGCCCACCGAACCCAGGAATCCACCCGCGAGATCGAGCAGATGATCGGCGGCATCCAGAGCGGTTCGGAAGGCGCCGTGCAGGCCATGCAACGCAGCCGCGACGAGGCCACCGCCACCCTGAAGATCGCCCACGAAGCCGGCGCCGCCCTGGAGGAGATCGCCCGCTCCATCACCGAGATCAACGAGCGCAATTTCCTCATCGCCACGGCGTCGGAAGAGCAGGCCCAGGTCGCCCGATCGGTGGACCAGAATCTGGTCAGCATCCGTGACCTGTCGATCCAGACCTCGGCCGGTGCCCACCAGACCGCCGCGGCCGCCCATGAGGTCTCACGCCTGGCGGTGGACATGAATCGCCTGGTCGGTCGCTTCTCGGTCTGATCCAGCTGAACGCCTGGAAAGGCCCTGCCGAGAGCCCCTCGGCAGGGCCTTTTCGTTTCCAGTCTCCCGGCAGGCCGGTATGGCGGGACCAGCGGCGGGAACCGGTCCGGGGTGCCAGGGGGTCTGCAGCGAAAGATCCCAGGAGAGACGGCCATGTACCTCATCCAGTTGCTGCTACCCCTGAACGACAACGACGGCCAGCGCCTGCCCGGGGCGCTGTTCCAGGAGGTCCGTGAGGAACTGGTGGTGCGCTTCGGCGGGCTGACCGCCTTCAGCCGGGCGCCGGTGGAGGGCCTGTGCCAGGACGAGGCGGAGCGCGTCGAGGACGACGAGCTGCTGGTCTACGAGGTCATGACCGAGGCCCTGGACAGGGCCTGGTGGGCGGACTATCGGCGCCGGCTGGAAACGGCCTTTCGCCAGCGCGAGATCCTGATCCGCGCCCAGCCGACCGAACGCCTCTAGGCTTCGGCCAGCACCACCCGCGCCCGGCCGGCGCGCTTGGCCTGGTACAGGGCGCCGTCGGCGCGGCGGATCAGTTCATGGACATTGAGGCTGCCATCGGTGCAATGGGCGATGCCGATGGAGGAGGTGGTCTCGAGGCTGATGCCCTGCAGCTGCCAGGGTCGCTGCAGGGCACTGCACAGGCGCTCGGCCAGGGCCAGGGCCGCATCGGCGGAGGTCTCGCGCAGGAAGACGATGAATTCGTCGCCGCCGATCCGGCCGAGCAGATCCCCGGCCCGCAGGCAGGCGCTGACCCGGGCGACGAAGGCCACCAGCAGCAGATCGCCGAATTCGTGGCCGAATTCGTCATTGATGGCCTTGAAGCGGTCGAGGTCCAGATAGAACAGGGCGCAGGGCAGGTGGCCAGCAGCGCCAGCCCGGTAATGGGCGATCTGGTCGAGGATGCTGCGGCGGTTGGCGATGCCGGTCAGGGCGTCCAGGTAGGCCAGTGACCGGAAGCGCCTTTCGCTTTCCTGCAAGGCGGTCTCGGCCAGTTTGCGTTCGGTGACGTTGCGACTGACGATGGTCAGCAGCCGCCGTCCACCCTGGGCATCGAAGTGCGGGGTCTTGACCACTTCCCAGGTGTTGATGCGGCCGTCCGGGCCCAGGAAGGACTTTTCGATCTGGGTGGGCGCGCCGTTCTGCCAGGCCTGCTCGTCGGTGTCGATGTTGTAGCGGAAGGCCTCGGCATGGGTCGGAAACCGCTCGATCAACTCGACATCGGTGATGCCCACATAGTCGAAGCCGACCATGGCATAGGCTTCGAGCACGATGCGATTGACGAATAGCCAGCGCCCCTGGCCGTCCTTGGCGACGATGAACTCCTGGATCGAATCGAGGAGGGTGCGCAGATCGACGTCGGAATCGGCGGGGGACATGGGCAGGGCCTGGCGGTCGCATGGGTTTCCAGGCTATCGGCCTGTCAGGGTGGGAAATGAGGTCCCTCGTCGGGTCACCCGTCGCCTGGCCAGGAAGGTGGCAACAGGCGAAGCGGCGCGGACCGGCCGCCGACGAACGGCAGTGTTCCCGAGCCTGCGCCTTTGACGGCCACAAGCGAGGCGGCACGCTACAGCGCGGGTTCGGTCAGGAACCTAGGTCTGTCCCATGGGCCGAATGAGGTATTCATCAGCTGCCAGATGTGCCCCTCATGCAGACCACGACAAGAGCCGTTACCGGCCAGCACGCCGCCTCGAACCCGGTCACTCTCGAACCCGCCAAGGCGCTCTACCAGGCGTTGCTGGTAGACCACCCGGGTGCCCAGGCGCAGGAGCGGGCGCGTCTCTTTCTCGACGACCAGCTGCAGGCGGTAGCCGGTATGACCGCCGACCTGCCGGAAGACTCCGACGGCCTGGAGGCCTGGGTGCTGGAGAACAACGCCCGGGTCGGCGCCCAGTACCGCGACTACCTGGCCGCACGCAAGGCCGGGGCGCCGCGCCGCTATTTCGGCAGCAAGGCCCATGCGCTGTATTTCCTGCGCGGCGTGGCGCCGACCAAACTGGTGGATGGCGCCTGGCTCTATGGCACCCTGGCCCACTGGGACGACCTGCGCTATCGCGCCGCCATCCAGATCTACCTCGAAGAACTGGGCGACGGCCAACCGGACAAGAATCACGTGGTGCTCTATCGCAAGCTGCTGGCCAGCCACGGCTGCGAGGACTTCGCCGACCTGAGCGACGACCACTATGTGCAGGGCGCCATCCAGCTGGCCCTGGCCCATAACGCCGATCACTACCTGCCCGAGGTGCTGGGTTTCAACCTGGGCTACGAGCAACTGCCGCTGCACCTGTTGATCACCTCTTACGAGCTCAACGAACTGGGCATCGACCCCTATTACTTCACCCTGCACGTGACCGTCGACAACGCCGGCACCGGCCATGCGCGCAAGGCCCTGCAGGCGGTGCACGACGCCATGCCCGCCGAAGGCCGCGCGGCCTTCTACCAGCGCGTGGTGCAGGGTTATCTGCTCAACGAACTGGGCGCCAGCACCACCTCGGTGATCGCCGGCTTCGACCTGGAGCAGGCGGTGATCGAGGTGCTGGCGGAAAAGAGCAGCGTCGGCCGCTATGTGCATTCCGACTATTGCCGCATCGGCGGGCGCAGCGTCAGCGACTGGCTATACGATCCGTCGCAGATTCCGGACTTCCTTCAGGTGATGCAGGAACAGGGCTGGATCAAGCGCCACGAGGACCCCACCAACAGCCGCTTCTGGCGGCTGATCCAGGGCGAACGCGCGGAGATGTTCGGCGTCTTCACCGCCTACGAGCAGCAACTGATCCACGACTGGATCGCCGGCGATTTCGTGCACAACGGCGCCCGCAAGCAGGCCACTGGCGAGCGGGTGGCCGTGCTGCCGCGCCGCGAGGTGAGCTTTCGCGCCCGCCAGCGCCAGCAGGAACGCCTGTGCCCGGCGCTGGAAGCGGAGCAGGGCGGGGCGGCCAATGCGAGCAGGGCCCAGACCAGCGATTTCGACAGCGAGGAGGCCGCACTGGAGCAACGGCTGGCGAGCCAGCCCAGTCGCGCCGCCGCCATGGCGCTGCTGGTCGAGCAGCTGTCGCCGGCGCGCCATCACAGCCGCGCCGGCCTGCTGGCGACGCGGCTGTTCGTCTCGCTGTTGGGCTGACGCCCAGGCCAGGACCCGCGAGGGTCCTTTTTTCATTTCGATTGCCACCTAAGGACCTGCCCGTGACGGCCATGGAACACCCCGAACACCCCGCGACGACCCCGGACCCGACCAAGGCGCTGGAGCTGCTAGTCGAGACGCTGCGTGCAGCCGACTATCACTTCATCACCCCGACCCCGGCCTCTCACGCCCGGGTCAATGCCCGACCCGGCAATGCCTGGGCGCGGGATCTGCAAGGCGTCTTCGGCTGGAGCCGGCCGTTTTCCCGCGAGGTGCTGCCGGAGTCCCTCATCGACGCCCTGGCCGCGGCCGAGCTGCTGACCCCGGTGCCCGGCGGCTGGCGCAGTCGGGTACGGGTATCGAGCCTGGGCGATCAGCTGTTCGTGCATTCCGCCTATCCCACCGAAGAAGCCGATGCGGTGTTCTTCGGCCCCGACACCTATCGCTATGCCAGTGCCCTGGAAGCCCAGTTGCGCTTCGAGACCGGCACCATCCGCCGGGCGGTGGACATCGGCAGTGGCGCCGGTCCAGGTGCCATCCTGGTCGCCCTGGCGCGGCCCGATGCCGAGGTGCTCGCGGTGGACATCAACCAGCGCGCCTTGGCACTGACCCGGGTCAATGCCGCGCTGGCCGGAGCCGACAATCTGCAAGCGTGCTACAGCAATCTGCTCAAGGACGTGGACGGAGACTTCGACTTCATCCTGTCCAATCCGCCCTATCTGATCGATCCGGGCGAGCGCGCCTATCGTCATGGCGGCGGCGCGCTGGGCGCTGGCCTGTCGCTGGCCATCCTCGACACGGCGCTGGAGCGCCTGGCCCCGGGTGGCACCCTGCTGCTCTACACCGGCGTGGCCATGGTCGAGGGACGCGATCCCTTCCTGGAGGAAGTCCGCACCCGCCTGGCCGACCAGGACGTGGCCTGGCGCTATCGCGAATTGGACCCGGATGTCTTCGGTGAAGAACTGGAGAGCGGCGTCTATGCCCATACCGATCGCATCGCCGCCGTGGTCCTAACGGTGACCCGACCGCACTGAGGGCGTACGCCAGCGGCTACACTGGCGGGCGCCCTCATCACCCGCCGTGTCCCGGAGTCCGCCATGCAACTGCTGCTGAACCAGACCTCGCCCTATGCCCGCGCTGCGCGCGTCACCGCCCTCGAAGCCGGCTTCGGCGCGCGACTGACACTGGTGTGGAGCGATCCCTGGAACGACGATCCGACCTTGCTTACAGCCAACCCGGGCAACAAGGTCCCGGCCCTGATCACCGACGAGGGCCTTGCCCTCAGCGAGACCCTGCTGATCTGTGTCCATCTGCACCAGTTGGGTGGCGGCAGTCCGCTCGCGGCCGAACGCCTGCAATTGGCCGGCCTGGGCCAGGGCCTGATCGACGCCGCCTTCGGCACGGTGATCGCCCGCAAGCATGGCGGTGCGGCTCAGGATGACTCGGTGCTGGGTGCCCGCCGACTGGCGGCCATCGACCGGCTGCTGGCGCGCTTGGCGGAGACGTCCACGCTGGAGGCACAGGACCTCGATTTCAGCCACTACCTGGTGGCCGTCGGCCTGGACTACCTGAGCTTTCGCCTGCCGGAGATCGACTGGTCCGCGCACGGACGGCTGGTGGCCTTCCACCAGCGCCTCACCGCACGCCCGAGCTTTAGCGCGACGACCTTCCAGTAGGGCGAGAAGAAGCCCACGCGGCCGGCCGCGTGGGAAAGCCCTACAACTCGATCAGGATCTTCAACTGGGTCCCGGCCTTGTCCAGCAAGGCCTCGAAGCCCTGTTCCACCACGTCGTCCAGGGCGATATGGCGGGTCACCACCTTTTCCGCCGGCAGCTGGCCACTGGCGATCAGGGCCGCCACCTGGGGCCACATCAGCGTCGAGTAGCACCAGGAGCCGCGCAGGTCGACGTCCTTGTAGGTCAGGGTGAAGCCATCCAGCGCTGGCGGCTTGCCCTGCATTCCCACCTGCACCACCACACCCTGGCGGCGCACTGCTTCCAGGCACAGCCCCAGCGGGGCCTCGGCGCCGACGCATTCGAAGGCCACGTCCACGCCGACGCCACCGGCGGTGTGGGCGCGCACCTCGCGTAGCACATCGGTGCTGCCGGGATTGAGGGTGATGAGGCCGTCCACCAGGCGCCGGGCCATCTCCAGGCGGTTGTCGTTGAGATCCACCAGGAAGATCCGGGTGGCCCCGGCGGCGCGCGCGGCCATGACCTGCAACTGGCCGATGGGTCCGGCACCGGCCACCAGCACGCTGTCGCCGGGTTTCACGCCGCCCCTGTGGGTGGCGTAGACGGTGACCGCCGTGGGTTCGATCAGCGCCGCGTGCGCGGTGCTGAGGTCGTCCGGCATGGGGATGGCGTTGTAATCCTCCACCAGGGAGTACTCGGCCATGCCGCCCCAGGGATGGGACAGGCCGATGATCGCCAGCTGTTGGCTGAGCTGGTACTGGCCGCGGCGGCCGTAGTAGTCGTCCCGCGGCGAGACCATGGGCTGGATGGAGACCCGGTCACCGGGTTTCACCGCGGTCACCTGGCTGCCCACGGCCTCCACCACGCCCGAATACTCGTGGCCGAGGATCTGCGGCACCTGGCCGCCGGTGTAGCTGTGCGGCGCGGTGGGAATGAAGATGGGGCCGCCCAGGTATTCGTGCAGGTCGGTGCCGCAGATGCCGCAGAACTGGTTCCTGACCAGCACCTGGGTGGGGCCCGGCGCGCCGGGTGGCGGGACGTCTTCCACCCGGATATCGCGGGCGGCATGGAAACGGGCTGCTTTCATGGTGGGGCTCCTCTAGCGTTCGCAACGGGGCAGAAAGGCCTGGATCAGGGCATTGACCCGGTCGGCGGCCTCCATCTGCACCATATGGCCCTGGTCCTCCAGGATCTCGACCTGGACGGCCGCGGGCAGGCCATCGGCATGCTGGACCGGAATGATGGCGTCGGCCTTGCCCCAGATCAGCAGCGCGGGAATCTCGCCGCCCAGTACCTGGCGCAGCACCTGGGCCTGCTGGCCGTTGGGGAAGAGGTTGCCTGCCAGCTGTTGCAGCGCCTGGTCCACGCCTTCTAGCCGCTTGTACTTCAGCAGGTCCTCCAGCAACGGCCGGGTGACCAGTCCCGGA